>Ga0307374_10002309_pt1 | contig 34073 bp, 30 predicted proteins | sample OX3MG_FD_202532 | JGI IMG/M metagenome (GOLD analysis project Ga0307374, IMG submission 202532) | Soil microbial communities from Risofladan, Vaasa, Finland - OX-3 | ecosystem: Environmental > Terrestrial > Soil > Coastal area > Acid sulfate soil | place: Finland: Risofladan, Vaasa | collected... | reverse complement strand
AATACTTTCTTGCCAAGCGAAAAGAAAGGAAGAGTCCCAAAAATCCGACGAACGCAGTGACGACGGCCATCATGTCTACGTACGGCCAGGAAAAACCATCCGCGGGAATGCGAGCACCGAGGCGATCCGCGCTGAGAACAGCCACGTGCGCGATGGTCAAGAAAGGAATCCAAATGAGCGCGGGCCCGATCGTGAAGTGATTGTCCAAGTGACCCGTGCGCGTATATTGGTCCGATCGAATGCGTCCGGATGGATCGATTCTGCCCATATAAAAACTTGGGTTGGCGTGCCGCCAATCCGGCTCGAATTGCAGATTGTGATTCACGACGAGGGCGCGCGCATAGGCGTAATACCCGACGCCGTCCCCGCGTACCCAAGGATTCACCAGCGGCAAAGACAGCAGGAAAATCAGAATAAGAATCTTGTCGTATCGATTGAACCCCTTGCTTTCAATCGGTACCGTCATTTCAACGCTACCATCGCCAGGCTCTGACCGATTGGCGGCTCCCAAATTTGCTCCAACTTAAAACTCCACGGCACGATCCATCGGTCGTACCAGCGCACTTGGGCTGGGTTCAATGTCCTCCGATGGAGGACTTTACCGGCAAAAAACCAGGAGGTAATACCCAACATGTTGACGTACCTCGCCTGCCCGATGCGGAATCCTGCTCGCTTCAGTTTGTCCGCCAAGGCCCGCTTGCTATACCGCCGGTGATGCTCGAATGCCTTGTCCAGCGAGCCGTAATTCCACTCCAGTGCAGGCACAAACAGCAATAGACTGCCGCCGGGCCGCAAGGATCGCTGAATTTGCGATAAAAGAGCGGCGTCATCCAAGACGTGCTCGAGAACATTCACGAGTACGACCGAGTCAACTGGGGCACGCAACACCGAAGGCTCAAAGGAGCCGAGGTGAAGATGGACTCGCGGATCTTCCGCGAATCTCTTCCGCAGCGATGGGAAAAGATTAGCGGCAACCTCGAAAAGAACGAGCTCGGCAGTGCGGTCTGCGTTCAGCAGCAATTGCGAAAAAGTGCCCGTACCGGCGCCGATTTCGACGACCTTTTCCCCGAGGTACGGCGAAAAAAAATCCAGTATCCAGCGGCAGTAATTCCGGGCCTCCGCCATGGCGTCGAGCTCGGTTCCGGAGTAAACGAAAGCGTCATTTACCACGATTGAGTCAGCGCCCGCATACCCATGATTATGCGGCTCGTTTTGAAGTTTGGGAAGGCGAGCTCTGTCGAAAGCATCACTTTGCCCGGCAGAAACGGCCGCGACGCTCACAAGGCGGCTGTTCCCCCCACTTCGCTACCCGCCTCCACGAACAGCGTGACGGGTTGTTCCGCATCCACGATCGTTGTTCCTTCACGTTTCGCGCGGAAATATGCGACGACACGGTCTACAATTGTGTTGAGAGACGTCTTGGGAGAGGCGCCTGCGATCCGCTGGAGTTTTTCAAGAGAGGGCACGCGGCGCAGCATGTCTTCGAAACCCGGCTCGTACGCCTGGTCGTATGGAATATAGGTGATGGGGGAAGAACTGGCGGTCCTCTGCTTGACCAATTGCGCCAGGGCGTCGATCGTGACTTCCTGATTGCTGCCGATATTGACCACTTCCCCCACCGCTTTTCCGCTGTCCACTAACCGAAGGATGGCCTGCACGGAATCCCGGACATCGCAAAAGCATCTGGATTGCTGGCCGGTACCGAAGATCGTGATGGCGGGACCATCGAGCGCTTGGGACACAAAATTGGGCAGCACCATTCCATACCGACCTGTCTGTCGGGGGCCTACGGTGTTGAAGAAACGCGCGACAATCACCGGCAGCTTCTTTTCTTTCCAGTACGAAAGGGCCAGAAATTCGTCGAGCGCCTTCGATGCCGCATAACTCCAGCGGCCTTTCGTTGTTGGGCCGAGGACGAGATCGGAATCTTCCTGGAAGGGAATTTTGTCGCTTTTTCCGTACACTTCTGATGTGGACGCAGTAAAAACGAGCTTCTTTTTCTTGCTCGCTGCTTCCAGAACCATCTGCGTGCCATTCACATTCGTTTCGATGGTACGGACGGGACTTTCGACAATCAGGCGTACGCCTACCGCCGCGGCCAGATGAAAAACAACTTCCGATTCATCCACCAACTCCGCCAGCAGGTGACGGTTCTGAAGAGAATCAAAAACGTAATGGAACCTGCTGTTGCTTTTCAGGTGGCGAATGTTTTCGACACTGCCGGTCGAGAGATCGTCAAGAATAAAAACGTCGTCTCCGCGTGCAAGCAGAGCTTCCGCGAGATGTGAACCTATGAATCCAGCCCCGCCGGTAATCAATGAGCGCATGATAGCCTCCCCCTCGTGATTAGGAAATATTGCCGTGCTTTTTAGAACGGTGCTTGCCCTCTTCTTCTTCCCCATAACCGTACGAATAGGGGTAATACCGATAAGAGTAGTAGTAGTCCGGAGAGCTCGAATCCACAGCGTTTAAGACGACTCCCAGCAGGCGTCCCTTAACCGCGGAAAGCAGGTCGCGTGTGCGACTGAACGCTTCCTTAGGGGTTTCGCCACTCCACACGACCAGGAGCACTCCATCGACGACAGCCGAAAGAATTACTGCATCCGTCGCCGCCATAATCGGCGGCGAATCAATAACAATGAATTTGTACTGGTGGCGAAGATCTTCAATGGCTTCCATCATCCGGTGCGAAGACAAAAGATCCGCTGGATTTGGAGGGATAGGACCGGTCGGAATCGCATCGAGGTTTGGAATCGCGGGATGCGGGACGATTACATCATGCAAGAGAGCGACTCCGGCCAGATAAGAACTCAGGCCAATAGCGGGTCCGTGACCATTGGGCAGGTTCAATGCCCTCCGCACCCCTGGTTTCCGCAGATCGCAATCAATCAGTAATGTCCGATCGCCCAATTGGGCGAGGGTAACGGCGAGATTCGCGGCAGCGGTTGTCTTCCCTTCGCGGGGGAGGGAACTTGTTACCAGAACGACCTGTGGAGGATGATCGGCCTGTGACAACAACAGTGATGTTCGCAGCGCGCGGAAAGCTTCCGACACCTGCGACTTTGGCTGCTGCTGGGAAATAAGCTCCACGCGCGCATCCTCACCGGGTCCGTCGAGGCCGGCCTGCCGGGAAATTCTGGCGAGCGCGCGATTGCCATTTCCGTTAGCAAAAGCGGGAACGACAGCAAGGGAAGGCAAGCCTGTCAGTGCCTGTATATCGTCGGGAGATTTCACCGTGTCGTCCAAATACTCCCGCAAAAATGCCAAACCCACGCCGCCGACAATACCGACTAAGAAAGCCAGCAAAATATTCCGAGCCTTCTGCGGCCGTGCGGGCGTGGAAGGCACCAGCGCCGGGTCCACAACGCGGATGTTGCTCGAACGCAGGCCCGCGGCAATTCCCGCCTCCTTTAGTTTCTGCAGCAGTCCGTCGTAGAGTTCCTTGTTGGAATCGGCATCGTGCTTCAGCAGATTGTATTGAACCAGTTTCTGCGACATGTTGTCCGCCAGGGCCTCTTGGCGGTTCAAATCGCGTTCGAGCAAGGTTTCGCGCGCTTGCGTCTCGCGGTAATCGCTGTCGATCTGGTGGATAATTCCTTGCTTGGCAGTTTCCAACTGGCTTTGAACGTCGTTGAGTTGCGCCTTGAGACGCTGCACCTTCGGATAATTCGGCCCGAACTGGCTGAGAGTTTCGGCATACTTCGCGTCCAGTCCGGATTTCTGTTTCACCAGATCTTGGACTGCGGGGCTTTCTCGAACGGCCGTCAGAGATTGTGCGTTCGCCGAGTGGGCTAATTCAAAAGCCGCCTCTTTCTGCGAGAGTTGCGTCTGGACGTCCGTGAGCGCCTTGCTGAGGTCCGAAAGTTTTTGCGTAGTCGTATTCTGACTTGCGTCGACCATCCAGATCTGGTGCTGTCGTTCGTAGGCGACTTCCGCGTCCTCGGATTTCTCCATCTTGGAGCGCAGCTCTTCGAGTTCGGAGGAAAGAAATTGCGACGCTTGCATCGTCGCGTCGTAGCGGCTCTTGAAATTCGCTTCGATATAGTTTTTAAGGTGTGCGTTAACGACTTGGGCCGCGAGCTGCGGATCCTCCGCCGCAAACTGCACTTCGATCAGGCGGCTGTTGGGAACACGTTTGACGCTCAGCCGGTCCAGGAATGCGCCCAAAATGGGGGGCTCTTTTTGATTCGGTCCTATATTGACCAGCTCGCCGGGATTGCCGCCGAATTCCGGATAACGCGGCAAGTCGAGAGAGCGGATGGTCGCCATGGCCAGCGTTTCGCTCTCGAGAATCTTCGTTTGCGTCTCGATGTAATTATCGAGATCGATGGACATGTCGAAAGAATTCGTGTCTTGAAACGGGAGTGCGTTGTAATTTCCGAGGTCGACTTCGACGCGCGCCGATGCCACGTAAACGGGCTTCATTTTGAACGATGCTATGGTCACGATTGTGACGACGGTCAGTAAAAAAGTCAGAATCATCCACTGGTGCTTCCGCAGAATGATGAAGTAATCGAGTAGATTGGGATCCCGCGCCACAGGCTCCCAGTTGTGGACGGGCGGTGGGGTAACGACGGACAGAGAGTCCCTGCGTCGTTCAATCGGAGCTAGTTTTGGCGCTTCTTCCATCGCTAAGGGAACCTTTTCGCCCGGGCTACGGGATCCGGTAAATCGCGAGGCCAGTGCCAATCCCCAGAGCTGCGGCGCCAGCCTTGCCGAGTATTCGTTTTGCGGTACTGTCTGGGACATACAAAATATCGCTGGCATAAAGCCGAACATCAGGAGCTTTTCGATCCATTATTTTTTTCAACTTCACTTTGATCTGCTTGGTTTCTCCCGTGGCTTTATCCTTGCGAAATATGATTGCGTCATTTGCTTTGGCCGTCCCCTGGAGTCCGTGCGCCAGGGCAATTATTTTCATGGTGTTGATTGCTTCTCCCGGATCGTTCAATGTGTAGCCTCCGGGTTGTCCGACGGCGCCCGCAACGTAGACGATGCCCGCGCGCGGAACCGTGATGACGTCTCCTCCGTACACCGGAACATCGAACACAGGATCACCCGACTGCAGCAAATCGGACACGCGGATTTTGATTATTTTCGCGTCGGAAGCTGGATCCGCAGGGGGATCCTCTTCGCCGCATGCCGTCACGGGCCCGGTCTCACGCGTGATAATAATGGAAGATCCTGCGTCATCCGAAACGCCGCCAGCAGCCGCGAGAACCTCGAGCAAACTCGTCGGCCGGAGTTCGTGAAACACGACGGGATGACCCACTGCTCCTACCACGGAAATGGGATCGCTGTTCTGTTCCTTAACCATCACGGAAACTTGCGGGTGCATAACCAAGCCGTTGACCTGCAACAATTTTTCGATTCGTTGGCCCAATTGGAACGGCGTGCATCCCGCAACGGGAATACGCCGGGGAACTAATGGCAGAGAGATAAGACCAGTCTCCCCGACGCGCACATCGCGAGACAGGTCGGGCACGTCGAAGACGTCAATATGCAGCATGTCCCCGGCACCAATCGGAATTTCTCCCATCGAGGGATGGGGGGCTTGCGCCAGCGCTTTGATACGAGCGTTCGTCTGCTGCGGAGTTTGCACCTTACCTTGGCTGAATGAGGCTTGAGCCCCGCACAAAAGGAAAAGGATCAACCAGATAGAGCGCGCCCTTGCGCAGTCCAGTGCCTGCTGGACTGTAGAAGCCATGGATCGATCGTGACCCCGCCAAAAACTATGGACTAGGGTGTAACCGAAAGTCAATGGCGGAAGTCGTGTACGATCCCTCAGGGGACGGGACAGTCTTTCTTCGTTCCAGTACTGGTGCGGTGGTAATTGCGACCATAATCAGAAACACCAATCCGTTTGCGGGAATATGGAGATTGAAGTCCACCAGGCTGTGCACCATTATTCCCGAGCAAGCCGTTACCCCCGCGACATGTATTGATTGCGACAGAGCGCTTTGTTCCGGAATCAACCGTATTCTGGCTTCCCGGAACAACAATAGAAAGAAAGCGATCCCGCAGATCCCGCCCGCGATGCCAGTTTCGGCCAGCGCTTCCACATAATCGTCATGCGCGTGATCCACGATTTTGCCGTCGTAGTAGGTCTCATAGCGTGGATACACAGCGACCAAAGTGCCCAACCCGCAGCCAATGAACGGGTAATCCAGGAAAATGTGCCAGGTTCCCTCGAGCATCGTTACACGCCGATTTGACGTAAGCTCACCCGCGTGGTGGATGGCGAACCGGTCCAAAACGCGATTGGCTCCCAGCCAGCCGACGGTGAGAAGGGCCGCCAATAACACGATGGCGAACGGTATCACCTGCGATTTTCTGGACCTTTTCACATAAACGATAAGCGATAGCAGGCCTATTTCAAATATAAAACTTGCGATTCCCCCACGGGATTCCGTCATTACCAATGCGACGATAGGTGCCACTGTCAAAATGCCGACGAATGGCATCTGTTCCCTCCGCACGCCGCGGAATAGCATCAGCGAAAGGCCGACAGGCGCGAGAAGCTCCATCAACCCTGCAAAATCATTACGGTTCACGTAGGGGCCAAACGGGTCTCCGCCGCCCGATAATGGCCGATACCAGTAGAGCTCATAGTGCGACGTGAAATTCTGTCCGATACCGAATACTGAGACCGCGAACGCAAAATACAACAGAAACCATGTGAGGATGCGCAAATCATGACGGCTCCGAAATGCTTGTCCAGTCAGGAAGAACAGCAAAGAGCACGCGGAAATCTTTAGCAATGCAACGCCCGTAAAGAAGGGATATGCTGTCGCGCCAAAAACCAGCTGCAGGGTTGCGATTCCCAAGAATGCCAGTAGGGGCCAATAGACGGCGCTCCAGTAAATTTCGATTTCTCGATGGCGAAAAACCAACATTGCCCACCAGAGAAAGAGTAGGGCCGCTCCAGTCTCCAGAATGGATTCGGACCATACTTCCACAGTTCCAAATGCCAGAACGCTGAAGGCGATGAGCAGACAGATGCACACCCGAAGGACTTTCATAACGGGGGGCGCTTTGCGCTGGCCGGCCTGGGAGTCAGTGTGACGTCGTCGACCCAAATCGTGCCGTTGATTTTGTTGTCAAAAAAGCGGCTGGGGAAGCGGTGAAGACGAAGCTCCAGGAAATGAGTTTGCGACGAGGTCGTGACCTTCGCGCGAACCGCAGTCCACGGCGTCGATCCCAATAGATTCGGCGTTAAAACATAAATTTGTGCTTGGCGCTCAGGATCAAAAATCTCAAAGTGCATTCCGCTGTCCGTAGAAATATCCTGCGTGCGCACGTAAGCCTGGAAATCGTAAACGGTATTCGGTTGCGCAGGTTCGATCTGTTGCACGTGAGCAAAATTCAAATTCGCGCCTCCGGTAAAACCGACGCGCAGCGATCGCGAGCCCGAATGATGAACCACCGAATCCACGCTTATGTAAGCTCCGGGTGTCTGCTGAAAGCGCCAATCGAGGCCGCCGTTTGCGATCGGGGCTTCGAATCCTCCATTCCACACAATAGAGTGGTCAACGGGGGGCGCGGTGGGCCACCGCGACGCTTGGAGCGCTTCGCGCCATATGCGTTGCACGTCATCCCGTCGATCTTGCGCAATCAATTCGTCCAGTAAGGGAAAAGTCCTATTCAGGTCAATCGGTTTTTCGCGGGCGAGCAGGACTATGCGTTGCCAAGCCTCCAGTTCTGCCTGTGTTTGGTGCTGGCTGACAAGGAAATCCAGTGCCGCGAAATCGGCGTTTTCATCCACCGGAAGGATGCTGCCCAAGATCAAATTCACGTCCGGATCGAAATTCCAAACGCTCTGGATGGCCAACGGGGTCAATTTCGGATCAGTCAGTAGCGCACGATGGATTTCCAATAACGCCTGTGCCATTTGCCCCTGACGCAGAAGAAAATTTCCGTATTGCCACGCTACTTCAGCAGAAATAGGGTAATCGCGCTGGGCCGTTTTGTAAGCGGCCTGGGCACCGTTCCGATTTCCGGTAGACTCGTAAGCAGCGGCCAAGACGATCCAGTTGGAGGCAGAGCGTGGATTTTCCTTCACCGCCCGGAGGTAATACGAAATCGCGCGTTTCGGGTCGGGGTTGTCAAAATTGAACTCGGCTGTCTCGCCCAACTGGTCCCACGCCTGTGCATCTCCAGGAACAAGGTTCGCCGCTCGCATTTCCTGGGCCGCTTGTCCCGAGCTTTCCCAATACCAAGCCAAGCTGAGTTTTCCAGCCTGGTAAATCAACGTTGCTGAAACCGCTGCAGCGAGGCAAAGGATTGCCCAGCGCTTACCCGCATCTCCAAAAAGCGACCCCACGGTTTTGTAATCTCCTACGAAGTTCCCATATGGCGCAAGGATAAAATGCAACAGCTAATCTTGGGGCACTCACGAAAACGGGAAGCGGTTGTCGGTTTTGATCGCGGCAGGAAAAAAGGCCGGAAAAGCGTCAATTCGACGCTTATCCGGCCCAAAGTCCTAATTGAACAAGCTTTTAGCGGCCCAGGCGGAATACGATTCCCGCAGCGATGCGGATGTTTTTCTGAGCGGGGAACCCATCATCCTGCAGGAATTGGGTTTGTTCGTAATCGCCCTGAAAGAGGCGCACGGCAATGTGACGGGTGATCGTTGCGTCAAAACCCCCGCCCGCCGCGTATGTAAAGCTGGTGTCCGTCAGAGTAAGCGACGGATTACCACCCCCTGCGGGTAGGAAGATGTGAATATGGCCATCTCCGGCCAACCCATGCACGAACAGCGTGATTCGGTGATGCCCGAAAGGGTAGATCGTTGGACCAAACATATAGGTATAGATATGCGTTGTTCCGTTCGGGCCGCCAGCGTTAGGCGTGCTGCTGTTGTACAGGCCGCCCACATCGGCTGTCATCCCCAGCCAGCGATCGAAGTTATATGTGGCGGAGGCGTCAAAACCATTCACATTGAGGGTGCTCCCGCTGAGATCGAAATGCAGATACTGATAACCGCCGAACACTTCGAGTTTGGGCGTGTTCTGGGCAATGGCAGGGAGCGTGAACGAAACAAATAGAGCCACCAAACCGACAAGCTTACGCATTGTAGCCTCCTCCTGAGTTTTGAACTTCTACCGGGAGGCCCCCTTAAGCCCAAGCGCCTGCCGCAGCAGAGACTAATCAATGGTTCATCATGGCACAGGTTCAACGGACGGCAAGGAGGTTAGACTTCGGCTGTTTCGTATATCATACTAGTACGTATAGAAGCTTTTCTAAGACACTTATAATCTGCTATTTAGTCGCCATGGAGCACGTGTTTTTGCGCGGATAGGTCCGCAGAAATTACGTCGCAGAGCCCAGCCAGGTTTAGGGGATCCTTGTAAGCGACCAACCGACGCACTGGAAGCGATTTTACCAATCTACCCAACACAGAAAATTCCTTTACTCGCATTACAGGATCGAGGGCTTTATTGCCATAGGTATTGGCTATAAGGTGCATCAGAGCGTCCTGCGGCGTTAGGCCGACGATAAACGGCGCTTCCGAACTCTCCGAGCGCTCGTCCAGTAATAAGTAGATACCTCCAAGAGGCAGCTCGGTACGTTGAAATCGCGTCGGGTTGCCATTCAACACCAACGGGCGCTTTTCTGCGGTTGTAGATTCTGGGAGTTCTGCGCGGGACGATGGAGAGAGCATAGCGAACGAGTGTGGCCAGAGATTCAGAAACGGATATGCCGGAGGGATATAGAACGAATTCCCGCGCTCGAGCAGCGCAACAATGTCATCCGAGAGGACCGCGTGGCCCTTTTGCGCAAACAACGCAGCAGTGGTGGATTTCCCAGCTCCTTCAGCTCCGACAAACGCGATCGCTTTCCCTTTGATAGAAACAGCGCTGGCATGTAGACAGGTCACACCTCGGAGCCGGAGAACTATTCCTAATACAGGGCCGAGCAGAAAAGTAGCAATATCTTCCGCGGACATTGGCTCATCATAATGGATGTCAAGAGTAGTCAGGTCGGCATTCAAATGGAACGTGAGTCCGTGGCTATAGCGGATAAAATAACTTCCCACTTTTTTTTCTTTCCAGATTTTCAGCGCAGGATGGCCGCTCGCATCCAGGATGTCACTCGTGTACCAGAGCGTTTCCTTTGAGAGGTCTTCAGGGGGATGCACTTCGCCCGAAGGAAATCGGACCGATAGATCAGGGGAAACGGCATCTGTCGATTCAATGGAGAGAAGCCCGGGTATAGGGCGGTCGGAAGTAAATCTAAGACCGTAAATCAGGTAGGAGAATCGCTCCCGCCTTCCTGCAACGGTTCGCGACTCACCGTTTATTTTGGTCGGCAAGGCGAAAGAGAGCCTCTTCTTGAAAGAAACACTCGTTTTTTAGACGTTGAAAGGCCTTTCTGCCATTATACTGCGGTCTTAACTCGGAAGAAAGTGCCGCCGTCAGCGGCACCGTGGACCCCAACTTTCTGAGTCAGTTTCTGAACTGTGCCATGAATAGTCAAGCTCGGGGTTTCATAGTGTTTTTTAGATGGCTTTATTGTCGTAGGTTGCATGGATCTCATCTCTAGCAGATTATACATCGCATTTCGTCCTATACCTCCAACTAAAACCCCAGATCACGCCAAATTCTCCTAGATAGCCTCAGAGGATGAAAACTGGCGCCAGCCGTCGGTGCGACTTATCAAAGCATTAAGGATTCTCTCCTGACGCAATTTGAGAGTCGAGCTTTCCATAACTTTCGATTCTCGAAAGTGATAACAACCAAAAGCTCAAGCATATGGGCCGTATCTCTAGCCAAACTTTCTCGGCCCTCATGCTTCCCGCGAGGGATGGGTGCCAGCCGTCACTAATATAATGATTCAACCGGGCGGAAGGTTGCATTTTCGCGATAGCACTACCCTCCCCACGCCGCAATGCAGCGAGCAGAGGATCGCCACAGAAAGGAGTCTTGGGTCGCGTTCGTATGTCTTCGGGCAGCCGGCCGCGCATGGCTTCTCGGAGCAAATATTTGCGGAAAGACCACGGCATCATTGGAATTGCAAGCAGATAGTTCACCAGGCGCAGATCGAGAAATGGATAGCGCACCTCCAGCGGTTGATTCGTGACACCAGCATCTTCCTGCCGGAACATGAAATCCCACTGTGGCAAAAAAAGTGAGCCGTACCACTTGGGGCGACGCGGATGCGCGTTCCATGGAAGGTCGCGCAGAGCATCTTTCCAGCGGGTCTCGAGGTTCAGGCGGGATACCAGCTCGGGATGAATCCAGCCGGGAAACATGAGGTCCGTTTGCCGTGGCAAAAATAATCTGCCCAGCCGCCGCAGCGGTCCTCGAAGCCCATCGGGAGCCTGAAATCTTTGCCAAACATGCTCAGCTACGTCGAGAAATGCGCGGCCGGCGCGCCGCTCGCGCCACAAGCCGCGAAGGTGCTGCGCCATCTCGAAGCCCATCAAATTGTCGCTGCCTTCGCCAGAAAGCAAAACGCGCACATTTCCAGCAATGGCCCCGAATTCATCTCGAGAACTAGCGACAAACGGATCATCAATCGGCTCCGGCCAATGCAGCTTGGGATCGTCCCATCCCTCGAAGATCCCTCTGCTGTCGACCGGCCAGCAATGAAGCGGAATCTGCAACGCCGTGGCCACCGTGCGGGCAGCGGGTGCGTCTCGATCCGTTAGAAGTTTTTGGTAAGTGGACGTGAACGCATGCAGCTCGATCGCTGGATATTTTTCTTTGTGCAAATCGTGAGCCACGGCGGCCACGGACGAGGAATCGAGTCCGCCGCTTAGAAGAATCCCAACGCTTTTTGCCCTCAGCCTATCTTCGACAGCGCTAGTGAGCAGCTCGCAAAACCGCTCAATGTAATCCTGACGCTTCGAATAGCGAATCGCGCCGTTGGTGGGTGGCCGCCAGTACTCGCGGATCTGCAAGCCAGCGGCGGACCACCGAAGAAAATGTGCCCGGGGCAGCCGTTGGATATCCGCAAATGAGGTCGATGCCGGATCATAATTCATGCCAAAGAGCAGAAAATCCGCGATTGCCGCGTCGTTCAGCCGGTCGGAGACCGCTGGATGAAGCCGCACGCAATCGAGCGTGTTGCTGAAAACAAGGCAGCGCTTCACCTCGGCAAAATATAGCGCCTTAATGCCGAAATGATCGCAGGCGCAAAAAAGCCGCTGAAGTTGCCCGTTCCAGATAGCGAAGGCGAAGTCTCCAAGTAGATGATCCAGGCACGCTTCGCCCCACACTTCGTATGCCTGGAGAAGCAATTGGACATCGGGGTTGGAAAGGCGGGCATTCCTGCCATTCGAGCGAAGGGCATTAACTAATTCGCTCCGCGCGTCGAGTCGAACATCCGCAACCACCCACGTGCGTTGGTCAAGAGTCGCGGGCTGGCGCTCGGCTTCACCTATGTGCGAAAGCAGCGCATGACCGAACCCAACGGGGCCGTTCGTCCAAATTCCCCGCGCATCCGGACCGCGGAAAAAGAGCCAGTTCGTCATGCATCGGAGCAGATCGGCATCCACCGGTGAGCCATCTGTCTGAACCATGCCGGCGATGCCGCTCATTTTTGCGCGGCCATTTCGTCAGTGACGGCGTCTTTGAATGGCGAATATCTCGTCCGCACATCTTCCGAATCATTGGCTACGCGGCCATCCAATTCAACCCATGCATGCGCTTCGAATTCATCGCCTGTTTTTCTGGCCCCGAGTCGCAGTTGCACGGGAATGCCTTGGCATCGCAACAGCCACCAAAGTACCATCGATTTGGAAAGGCAATTTCCGCGAACGAGGCCATGACGCGATGCAGCATCCACCATCCGGCTCGCTGTCTGCACCTCCGCGAAAATCGCGGCATCATTCCGCGTGTCCATCCTTGTTACGTCGACGTACCCTTTTTCCAGCGATTGCTGAACACTTCGGAAATTGAACATCCGCAGAGATACGATGGCGACCGGCAGAAAAAGCGCTCCCATGAAAAAATAGCGCCGCTCCCCGCTGGAGAGCTTCCAGAATCGCATCCAGACGCTAATCATTACCCTGACCGCGACGTGTTCGTGTTCTTATGGAAAAAAAAACAACGATGAGACAGCATCCGCTTTCGCGCATGTGGGGATGGATCTCGACAATTATTTTGCAGCCGCGGGATTTAGCGGGATTCTTCACTGAACTCGACCAGACCCTCACTCATCATTTTTTCCAGGAGGTTGCACAGATCACTTTCGACTCTTTCAGGAGTGGCGTCGTATTCCTCGGCGATTACATCGCGAATCTCGCCGATCGTTCTGGGTTGTTGCAGCAGCCGCCATATCCGCGCGCCCACGGGACCCAATCCGTAGTAGACGCTATTCTTCATGTTGAGGATCGCCGCTTCCTCGCCCAGGTCGCATGACACTTGCTGTTTCGTTGCCACGATCGTCGCGTTGTTGGTGAGGCTGCTATCCATTGAGGGCTTCCGGAGCATCTCCTACGAAAGGATGTATCGCGCCAAGCCGGGCGGGATACACAATTCGGGACAAAGTGGATCCCGCGATGGAACACTGCAATTCTACCGGGATTCGCCCGGCCCGAGCAACGTCGAACTGGATTCCGGACGGCCACTTCGGTTATAACCACGATTGGTGGCCGACCGCGCAATCATTGTCGAAAATCTCGAGAAATATTTCCCGCCCGCCTATTCCGGGTGGCGCGTGTTCTTGCAGCCCGTCGCGCAGCTGACGGTGCGCGCGCTGGCCGGAATTTCGTTTTCCGTCGAACCCGGCGAGGCCGTCGCGCTAATCGGCGAAAATGGCGCAGGCAAATCGACACTTCTGCGAGTGCTAGCCACGCTGATTCTGCCCACACGTGGCCACGCGCAAATCTCAGGCTGCGACGTGGAGCGCGACGGCCCGAATGCGCGCAAGCATCTCGGCTATTTCACGAGCGGTGAAGAAGGATTCTATGGGCGCTTAACCGGCCGCGAGAATCTGCGGATGTTCGCGGCCATGAACAATTTATTCCGCGCGCAGGCTGCCCGTAGAATTGGCGAACTTGCGGACTTGCTCGGCTTGGGAGATGTTCTGGACCGCCAAGCTCGCACGTATTCGACCGGCAAATTGCAACGACTGGGACTCACGCGCGCGCTTCTCCACGCGCCCTCCGTATTACTTCTCGACGAGCCTACACGAAGTTTGGATCCGATAGCGGCAGCCGAATTCCGGCGCTTCCTGAAATCGGAAATCGTGAGCCGCCTGGGAACCACTTTGCTCTTCGCCTCTCACACGCTCGGGGAAGTCGAGGAACTGGCAGGCCGTGTTGTATTGCTTGCGGAGGGCCACGTGCGCGCGCTCGATACGCCACGTAATCTGTGCGCGAAAACAGGCACGGCCAATTTGCAGGAAGCGCTGGAGCATTTGGCACCCCGACCTTCTGCCGTGGAACGCGCCCAATGAACGTACGCATCACGCTCGAGAAACTCTCTGTGTTTTTTCGCCGTGACCTTGCCATCGCGCGCGGGTATCGCGGCGCTTTCATTTTGGAAATTTGCGAGGCCCTGTTCGGCGTCGCCACGTTTTATTATCTTTCGCGATTCGTCGCGAGTCCTCAGCTTTCGCGCGCTCTCCCGCAAGGCGGCAGTTACTTTGCATTTGCGCTGATCGGCTTCGCGTTTTTTGATTATTTGGGAGTGGCGTTGAACGCGTTCGATGCCAGCCTCGAAGAAGCGCGCCAGAACCGCACCCTCGAGGCGCTTCTCGTAACGCAAACTTCCCTCCCTGTTATTTTGCTCGGCTCCGTGATTTATCCGTTTGTTCTTTCGTCGTTGCGCACCGTCGTGTATTTGGGCTGGGGCATGCTGCTGTTCGGATTTTCGCCGCGCTCCGCCGACTGGGGGGGCGCGGTCCTGATCTTACTGGCCTCGGTTCTGGCTTTTGCGGGACTTGGAATTTTTTCGACCAGCTACACTCTGCTGTTCAAACGCGGCAACCCAGCGAAATGGATTCTGCTCGGACTTTCTGGATTCTTGGGCGGCATGATGTACCCGGTTTCGATTTTGCCGAAGTATTTGCAGGACGCGGCGCGGCTGATTCCGATTACGTATTCGCTGGAAGGAATGCGCGCGGCCCTGCTGGGCGGCGCGCCGCTCCGGCAGCTGTGGCCTTCCATTATTGCCTTGCTGGTTTTTGCCGCGATCTTGTTGCCGCTCTCGTTCTTTACCTTCGCGTGGGCGCTTCGCCGCACAAAAATCACCGGAACGCTCACGCACATTTAATTGTTGCAGGAATAAGAGTGGCTATTTGCGCCGGGGATTGTTTCTAGTCGAAGAAACGATAACGCAGAATCGCGTACAGCGTCACCATGCCGTCGCGCCAAGTAATTTTTTTTCCTTCTTCATAGGAGCGGCCCGCGTACGAGATCGGCACTTCGTAGATCCGCCAGCGGCCCTTGGCCACGCGCGCCGTCACTTCCGGCTCAAAGCCGAAGCGATTCGAGCGCAGCCGCATCCCTCGAATCACTTCCTTTCGGAAAACCTTGTAGCAAGTTTCCATATCGGAGAGCGTTAAGTTCGTGACAATGTCGGAAAGCAGCGTCAGAAATTTATTTCCAACGTAATGCCAGAAAAAGTGAACGCGCTGCGGGCCGCCCAGAAACCTCGATCCATACACGACATCGGCGCGACCGTCCAGGATCGGTTCAATCAGCTTGGCGTACTCTCGCGGGTCATATTCAAGATCGGCGTCCTGGACCAGAAAAATATCGCCACGGGCCTCGGCGAAACCGCGCCGCAAGGCAGCGCCTTTCCCCTGATTGCGCTCCTGAAACAGGAAATGCACATCGCCCAGGCGCAGATTCGCGCGTCCCTCCAGAATTTCTGCTTCCATTTCGCCGGCCTGCTGCAGGCGGTGCATCTCTGTCAGCCATTCGCGGGTTCCATCGGTCGATCCGTCGTCAACGACCACGATTTCATGCGCGACGCCAACAGCCTGCACTCGGCGCAGAATTTCCTCGATAAATTGCCGCTCGTTGTACGCGGCAATGATGACGGAAACCGTCATCGGAATCTTGCTGTCCGCGTTTGCATCCCACGCTGTATGCGCCGTGTCTGGGTGGCGCTCCCGTTCGGCCATGCGAGAAGGAAGCATAAGCACTCCGCATCAAGAGATTATCATGAGCGCCTCCGCGTCACATCTGGAAGCAACATCGCGATTCGCAATTGCGCGCCGGGACAAAGAAACAGTAGAGTCGAAATGTGAAAGCTCTAATGAAAGTTCCCTATTTCGATCTGAAAACCCAGTATGCTGTCCTCCGCGAAGAAATCCTGGAAGCCCTCGATCGCGTTTGTCGGAATGCGTCGTTCAGCCTCGGGGACGAAGTCACCGCATTCGAGTCGGAATTTGCAACGTACTGCGAGGCGAAACACTGCATCGCGCTCAACTCGGGGACCAGCGCACTGCATCTCGCGCTTTTGGCCTCTGGCGTTGGCCCTAGCGACGAAGTGATCACCAGCCCCAATACGTTTATCGCTACAGCCGAAGCAATTGTGTACACCGGCGCGAAGACCGTGTTCGTGGACATCGACCCGCAAAATTCCAATCTCGATCCCGGGCTGGTCGAGCGCGCAATAACATCGCGCACCAGGGCGATTCTGCCTGTGCACCTTTATGGCCGCCCGGCCGATATGGATGCGCTCGAAAAAATCGCGCGTGCGCATCGGCTCGCGGTCATCGAAGATGCCTGCCAGGCGCACGGTGCGCGCTTCCGGGGCCGGCGCGTAGGGGCTCTGGGCGATTCCGGTGCGTTCAGCTTTTATCCATCGAAAAATCTCGGTGCTTACGGCGAAGCGGGAGCGCTCGTCACCAACGATGACCGCATCGCCGAGTATTGCCGCGCCGCACGAAGCCATGGAGAGGCTCGCCGGTACTTCCATGACTTCATCGGGTACAACTACCGAATGGAGGGCTTTCAGGGCGCGGTTTTACGCGTAAAGCTCCGTCGATTGGAGACTTGGTCCGCCAGCCGAAAAGCCCTTGCGCAGCGCTACGGCCAGCGCCTCGGCGCCGCACGTCTGGATATGCCGCAAGACGATCCTCGCGACGAATGCGCCTATCATCTGTTTGTCGTCTACGTCGATGACCGCGATTCGGTGAAACAGCAGCTCGAAGACCGCGGAATCGGAACTGCCGTGCATTATCCCCGCCCGCTCCATTTGCAAAACGCGCTCGCAAATCTGGGACACCACGCCGGCGATTTTCCTCATGCTGAGCGCGCCTGCGACCGCGCCCTCGCATTGCCCTTCTTCCCGGAGATGACGGAACAGCAGGTGGATTACGTTTCCGATTCACTCACGGAGATCATCGGCAAGCGATAAAATCGCGGCGGAATAACGAATTCCTTGCGAGCTCGTTATATTTAGGGTTGACGCTCAAGCAGAGGCGTGCCGTTCGCGCTTACTCTCTGCGCCAGACGGCGGAGAGGCCTCACATGAGTCGTTGAAAGCTCCGAGGAGTTTTTCTTTCATCGCCTGCGCCAATCCATCGAATACGTCAACGCATGCCCTGCGCATCGCGTCTTCGGCGCCCTGAATCAGAGAGTCCATCCGATTCTGGTTCACCGCGTCGAGTTGGCGCATCGTCGCATCCAGCCAGGAATCTCCAGCGGACCGCAGCCGATCCTCATGTCTCTCGAACGCTTCGCCTTCCAGCCCTTCCTGCTTGGCGGACCACTTCGCGAGTTGCGCTCTGCCCTGCTCCCGGAAAAGATCCAGAGTTGCGCCGAGTTGCGAGGTAAGACCGTCGCTCGATTGTGCCAGGTGTTGCTCGACATGAATCGATAGCTGTTCCTGAAAGTGGTTGAACGAGTTCTGCGCCTGCGCTTGCAAGCGATGCAAAACCTGCTCGCCGGCCTCAGCGAGCCGAGCGCGTTCCTGCTCCACATTGGCATTGCTTTGTGCCACGACATGTTGCATGGCGTCTTCCGCTGCGGCTTGAACCACCTGCCCAAAAGCTCCCGCCACTTCTTCCGCCGAGGCCTCAAGCTGATGCCTTGCGAACTCCAATCGCTTTTTCACCAGCACGTCCAACTGTTCACCGGCGGCGTGTAGTTCCGCGGCTTCGATCTTTCCAATATTCGCGCGGAAAGCTTCCGCCTCTCCGGCAGCCGTTGCTTCCACGCTCGCTGTAGCGCGATGTACGGATTCCTCAACGCGGATGTCCAGGCGCGCGCCGCCTCCCTGCAACTGTTTCTCGCATGCCTTTGCCAGATCCGCCGCGGCTTTTCCCGCCGCTCGTTCGGCTTCGGCGTCAAGTTCTGCCACCCACTGCGTGGACGCGTCCTTCCGTGCAATCTGGAAATCCCCTTGCAAGCTCGCAAGCGCCGCAGCCATGTGTTGAGCCGCTTCTCGTTGCACCTGCTCGTAAGCTTGGCGCAATCTCTCGCGATGGATATGCAGAATTTCCTTGGCTTCCTGCTCGCGCGCTGAAAGTTGGCGAGTGGTCTCGGCGGCCCGTTCCAGAATCGGCGCCATCTTTGCGGCCACTTCCGCCGCTGTTTGTGCGGCCGTCCGCCCGCTCATCTCCGCCAATTGCGACGCGGCGCGCCCGATGGATTCTTTCTGGAGCTCAGCCGCGCGGCGATCGAATTCCGCGATTTGCAGCGTAACGCTCGATTCCAGGCGTTTCCGCAATTCGTTCACGCTGTCCTGGCTCGCCGCATCGAGCTGCCGGGAATATTCGGAGAACTGCGTCGCGGCGTGCTCGATTTCCGCGAGCGATCCCTTCGCGCGATTCACTTCTTGTTCCAGCGCGCCCTTCACCTCATCGAGTGCCGCTTGCGCGGCTTCGGCGCTCAACCCGGAATCTTTTTGCAGTTCGGCGGCCCGTGCCGCTAATTTCTGTTCCGCCGCTTGCAGGATTTCTTGGGAACCAGCCGTCATCCGGCCAGCGAGCCCTTGTGCCGCGCTATCGAGCGATGTCTCGAGCAGTTCGCTCCACTGTTCGCGGGCGACATCCATTTCTGCTTGCAGGCTTTCTCGCGCGCTGTCCCGCATTCCCCGGGTCTCTTCTCCGCTTGGCTGTTCCGCAGCGGTGCGAATCGCGGCGCGCGCGGCCAATTCTTCTCGGAGTTCATTGAGTTGTTGCGAAAGTTTTTCGTCGAGGCGACGCTCCGATTCCCTCGCCGCCGCTTCGGAAGCTACGCGTGTTTCGTCGCGAAGCGTTTCGGCTCGGCGGTTCCATTCCGCGAGCGATGCCTGCTCGCGCTCGATCTTGTCGCCCCACTCAGTCTTCAGATTCCGATGAACTTCATCTTGGCTCTGTGCGACTTGTTCGGCTACCCGCTGCGTCAGCTCCGAAGTAATTTGCTCTTTCGCATCAGCCTCCCGGTCCTCGAATTCCTGGCGCCATTTTTCGTGGAACGCCTCGGCCGTAGCCTGATGTTCACGGATCAGTTTATCGTGCAGGTCGCTGTGCAATTTGCTCGTGCGTTCCTCGACTAATTGCTCGGCAGCCGCGCGCGCCTCTTCGAGCACTTTTTTCGTTTGTGTCTCGAATTCCTTGCGAAGCTCTCGCAGCAGAGGACTGTCCTCGACGTTAAGATCCTGCGCCCGCTCCACTTCGCCGCGCGGAGATTGCCCGCTTGATCTGGCGAACATTTCCTCCAAATAGGAATCGAGCGAGCCTCCATTCGGCGCGATTCCTGCTCCATGCATTTCTGTTTCTGACGCGGTGGTGTGGGTTTCCACGATCGAGTTCAGGGATGCCCGGTCCATCCCTTCAATGCTGCTGCTGATCCAATCTTCTGGCGGGAATGCGACGCCCCAAATATTGCTCCCTGCTTCCAGTTCCACGGCTACTTGAAACAGCTCCCGCAACGTACGTGGACGCTGAATCCACGTGACCCGGGCACGGACGCAGGGGGGTTCCTTCGTCCGGTGACCGGAGGGAACCTCGAGCGTGATCCATGTGTTTTTCGGAAGATGATGCTTCGAGGAGTACCGGCAACCGTGGAAACTCAGACTTTGTGTTGCGGTCCGTTCTTCGAATGGCTGGCCCAGCAAATCCACCCCGCGAATTATGACCGGTAATGTTTGGTCGACGCGTGTGCTCCGGCGTCGTTGCTCTCCCAAGTATGTAGAAGCTGCCTGCGCCACGTCCGCCCCCTGGATGCCTCCTAACCTGCGCAGAGCATAACACTCTCAAGCGGTTCGGTCGAGCGGCTAGCCAGCAGAAATTTGCCCCCACAAAAATTCGATAGGTCGGCTGAGCCTCGAAAAACAAAACCGGCGGCAACACTGAATTGCCGCCAGCGCTTCATTTCAATGTGCGCGGTGTTACGGCTTCCTTTTTTTCTTTGTCACAACTGTCGTTGCGGCCCCGCCTCCCAGTTGCGCCAGACTCGCGAGCGACGCTTTCGCGTCCCCTGCATGCGGTCCGTTAGGGGCTAACTCCAGATACTTGTGATAGGCCTCTGTCGTTCCCGGAGGAATAATATAAATTTCCTTCCCGCCCTCTTTTTTCGTGTCGATTTGCGCCGTCAGAGCATTCCCCAGCAAATACCAGGCGTCCGCGTCCTTGGGATTCATATCCGTCGCTTTATCCAGCGGCTCGATCGCCTCCTTCATCTTCCCGGCATTCGTCAGCACGACCCCTATATTCTTGTAGCAGCTTTCTCCCTCCAATTTATTCGTCGGGTCGAGAGTCCCGGCTTTATCGCAGGCGGCGCCGGCCTCCGGAATCTTACCCGCGCGCGCCAGATCTGTTCCCAGTTGCATATACAGCGCGGGCGTCGGCTTCATGTCCACCGCTTTTTGAAGTGTGTCCGCCGCTTGCTGGTATTTTCCAGCTCCGTCATACGCCACGCCCAAATTCCCTAAAATCGTCGGCAGATTGGGATCCTTATCGGGAGCGCTCTGCTGCGCTTGCTCGAACTCGGTTACGGCCGTCTGGTAATCGGTGTTCAGCTTGGCCTGTAAAGTTGCCTTTTGATCCGCGGGCGAGCTTTGCAATTGTTGTTTTGTCGCGTCGGCATCGGCTATGGCATGGACGCCGTTGTCGAAATGCACCTTCATCGTCTTGAATTTATTCGCGGCCGCTTGCTGTTTTTTTGCTGCGTCGACGTCATACCCCATTTTCTTGGCGATCGCCTGAAAGTTTTCGTCGAGCACCGTACCCTTGCCCCCGCTGGTGTCGACTCGGACTTGATCGGTGTAATTGATATTGTCCTTCTTGAAGTTCACGTTGTAGATGCCGCTCTGCAGGCCCAGTTGCTGATAGTTGCCGTCTTTGTCGGTCTTAACGACGAAATGCATTCCATTATCTTTATTTGTTATCGTTATCACGACGTCGGGATAAGGATTGCCCTGAAGGTCCAGGACCTTGCCGGAGAGCTGCCCGGTCTGCGCCACCGCACGCGATGGCAGCAGAAGCGTCGGTGCCAGCAAAAGCGCCAAAAACAGCACTGGTGCGCTAAGTCTCGTGATCGAACGCTTCATAAGAGCATTCCTCCCTGTGTATTTTAGATGCGCCTTCCCATTATCGCGCAACTTGCGTCCGGTAGGCGATAGGGTCGGTATGTCCCGCCTGTGAAAAAGCGCGCAGCCGCAGACGGCAACTATCGCAGGCGCCGCACGCCTCGTCATCGAACCGGTAGCACGACCATGTTAGGTCCAGCGGTGCGCCCAACTCCACGCCTTTCCGCACAATTTCGCTTTTTCGCATGTGAATCACAGGCGTCACGATCTCGATTCGCGTCTCCGGCCGCGTTCCCATGCGTATCAACTCGGCGAACGCCCGGTAATACTCCGGCCGGCAATCGGGATATCCTGAACTATCCTCGGACACCGCCCCAATAAAAATTGCTTCCGCGCCGATCACTTCGGCCCAGCTTACTGCCGCGGACAGAAAATGCGCGTTGCGAAATGGCACGTAAGTGATTGGAATCGTCGCCGAATTTTCCGGCAGATTCTCGGGGACTGCAATGCGCGAATCCGTCAGCGCGGAACCCCCTATCTGCCGCAACGAATCGAGCCGCACGACTAGTCTCTCGTCTGCGCCGTAAAAATCGGCAATCGCCTCAAAGGCTTGCCGTTCGCGCTCCTCGGTTCGCTGACCATAACTGGCGTGGAGCAGGGCAAGTGTATGCGTTTCATTCGCAATCGCCGTCACGACGCAGGAATCCATCCCTCCGCTCAACAGCACCACCGCTTTCGATTTTTCCGGCATCGCTGCGCTGCTTCTCCAGTCACGCCGCTTGCGTCCGCATCCTATACGCCGTGCATCGCCGGGTCCCAGACGAATTTATGCAGTTGCAGCCCCAGCCGTACCGGCAAATTCTCCGCCAGTATCCATTCCGCCAGCGAACGCGCATGCATCGCCGGCCACGCGCCGGCCGGATCGGCAAAAACCGGCGAAAACAGAATTTCTCCAACGCGATCGCATAGTTCGTGTTCCGCCATGAATTTCCGCGCGAAATCATAATCCTGCCGGCTCGCAATCACGAATTTGATTTCGTCTTTCCGCTCGAGCGCTTCCAGATTCGCCAGATTGAATCTTCCGCTTTCCCCCGAATCCGGGCACTTCACATCCACGATTTTCACGACTTCGCGTGGCAACGTGGTTATATCACGCTCGCCGCTCGTCTCAATCAGCACCGTATAGCCCAAATCAAGCAGCCGCCGCGCCAGTTCCGGCGTCTCCGGCTGTAGCAGCGGCTCGCCCCCCGTAATTTCAACCAAACGAACGGTTCTGCCGCCGTTCCCCTCTTCATCACCAGAAAATTCATCGACCCGCTTCAAAACCTCGTCCAGACCGTACTTCGTACCGCCATGGAACGCATACGCCGTATCGCACCACGTGCACCGCAGATTGCAGCCGGTAAGGCGTACAAAAATGCACGGCAGCCCCGCGTAGCTGCTTTCGCCTTGTATCGATTTGAAAATCTCCGTGATAAACATTAATTTTACGCGGTGGCTCTGGAGTCAGCGCCCCGCCGCTTGCGACGCGCGCCGCCGCAGATAAAAAACCCCGCCGATCGCCGCCGCCAGTTCCACAATGATCACCGGCGCCGCCACCGCCAATCCGTAGCCAATATAGAGCCATACGAAGGAAACGATGAAGGCAGGAATCGCAATAATCAAGAAGGCTCGGTTCATAGTGACGCCTCGCGTTACGGTCGAAACGTTGCCGCCGTCTCGTCGGTTTCCCAAACAGTGATGCTCGATACTGCCGCGCCATTCGGCGACGCGTGCATTTGCCTCGACGTCTCGTCGTAAATATAGCGCGCAATATTCTCGGCGGAGGGGTTGAGCGTGTCGAAGGGCGCGAAATCGTTCAGGTTCTTGTGGTCGAGCGAGCGAATCACCGCCTGGATTACTTGCTTCAAGTGCACGAAATCGTAAAGCAGGCCCGTCTTATCCAGCTTTTGTCCCGCTAGCGTAATCCGCACTCGATAATTATGCCCGTGCTGATTCTCGCACTTGCCCTTGTATCCGCGCAGGTAATGCCCTGCGGCAAAACTTTCGTCCACGCTCACTTCGTACACATCTGGCTCCCGCGAATCAATCTGATCCCCCAAGCGAATCGCTCTGCGAAAATACGTGCGCTCAAAGGCCGTCAGTGAAACGCGCCACTTCGGCAAGGTCTTGCGTCACGGAGTATTCGGGCAGCGACTCGAGGAAAATTCTACCATACTGCATCCGCTGTATGCGGTTGTCGAGGATCGCCAGCACGCCGCGGTCGCTTCGCGAACGAATCAGCCGACCGAAGCCTTGCTTCAGCGACAGCACCGCTTTCGGCACTTGATATTCCGCGAAGGGATTCTGGCCGTCCTCCTGCAACGCTCGTACTCGCGCCGCGACGATTGGATCCGACGGCACCGCGAATGGCAGCCGGTCGATAATCACGCACGAAAGCTGCGACCCCGGCACATCCACTCCTTGCCAAAAGCTCGCCGTGGCCAGCAGCACTGCTCCCGGCGTCTCGCGGAAACGCTCAAGCAGCGCAGAACGGGGCGCCGTACCCTGCAGCAGCAGGGGAAACGGAATCATTCCTGCCAGCCGTTCGTGAATGTCTCTCATCTGCGCGTAGCTCGTGAACAGGCAAAACGCGCGCCCGCGCGTCAACTTCAGAATTTGCGCGATTTCTTCCGCCGCCCGCGTCGAAAAGCTCTCATGACGCACATCCGGCAGCGCCTTCGGAATATAAAGCAGCGCCTGGCTTCGATAGTCGAATTCCTGCGGCAGCACTTCTTCGCGCGAACCTGAAATTCCCAGCCGGTGCTTCACATAATCGAACCGTCCGCCCACTGCCAGCGTCGCCGATGTCAGCACCACGGTGTCGAACTGCTCGAATAATCTTTCTCGCAGAATTTCGCTCACATCAATCGGCGTCGCCACCAGGTACACGCCTTTCCCGCGCCGCTCGAACCAGTAAACGTACCCCTTCTCTTGGCTCTCCAGCAGGAAAGCCAGCTCTCGGCGCAATTCCGCCGCGCGCCGCGCGATGTTCAGCACTTCCTCGGGCTTCGAGCTGAGCGCGGACAATTCCGTCTCCAGTCGTTTCAGCGCTGTGGCGAGTCCCTCATATGGGTCGCGATTGCGCTCGAGAAACGCGGTCCGCTCCGCTTGCTCGAACGGAAATCGCCCCTCGCGTTCCGAAAACAAATCGAAAAATGTATGCGCCCGTTCGCGAATCTGCGCCAGCGGCCGCCGAGTCGCCGTCGTCGCTGCATTCACCATGCGCAAGGTCTGCTCCGCGTCGCGCGCCAGCTCGTCAAATTTGTAGCTCGAAATGGCCCGGCCAAAATAATCGCTCGCCACGTCTTCGATTTCGTGCGCTTCATCGAAAATCACCGCGGCGTACTCCGGCAAAATCGTCCCAAAGTCATCCTGTCGCAGCGCCAGATCGGCAAAAAACAAATGATGATTCACGATGATCACATCCGCTCCCTGCGCACGCTGCCTCATCGCCGTCAGAAAACACTGCTGAAATTCCGGGCATTTTTGTCCCGTACAAGCGTCCTTGCGCGCGTCGATGCGGTTCCACAGTTCCGCGTCGTCCGGCAGAAAATTCAGCTCAGCGCGATCCCCCGTCTCCGTCACCTTTTCCCAATCGCGGATTTGCGCGAACCAGTCAATTTCGTCCATTCCGCGCAGCACCGGTTGATTCGCCATCAAATGAACTTTCTGACGGCAAAGAAAATTGTTTCGCCCTTTCATCAGCGCCACTTTCAAGTCGGGCGCGAAATGTTTTCGCAGGAACGGAATGTCTTTTTGGAAAAGTTGCTCCTGGAGCGATTTGGTCGCGGTCGAAATCACCACCCGCCGCCCACTGCGAATCGCCGGTATCAGGTAAGCGAGTGTTTTCCCCGTTCCGGTGCCCGCCTCCACCAGCGCGTGCTGGTGCTTCTGAAACGCCTCGTCGACCATTTCCGCCATTTCGAGCTGCGCGCGTCGAAATTCATATCCCGGATGGCATTTCTCCAGCATTCCGCCAGGGCCGAAGATATCGGCCATGGTGATCACCGGTTTCGCCTCGCTCGCCGTTCGTTTCGCCATTTCGTTTACTACTTGTGATCCCGCTGGTGCTCGCATGCCGTGCCAACGCGCCATTTGTAACAGCAGCCGTCCGCCCGGCAAATTCATGAAGCCTGCGACCCCCGCTAAAATAGCATAGCTCTATCGCCTTACTTTTGCCTTGTGACTCGAGACGGAAACACGGCGCTCATCTTTCATCGGCCCCCAACCGAATGCGCCAATTCCTGTTCGCTGATGATTTTGCGCTATTCCGCGCATCCAATCGCCGGACAGGCGTTTTCCATTTTAGGAATTTCCGCCCTGTGCTACGCTTGGGGATTATCAAACGTAGGGATTTCCTTGCTGAACGGATCCTTCTGAACTTGTATTGTCATTGGAATCTGGCTGGCATCTTACGCGCGGGGGACGAATGGCGCCGTATTTTTCTTGGATGATTGGCGGGCCGCAAGGCAGCGGCCTCAACGTAAGCGCGGAAATTCTCGCCAAGGCTCTCTGCCGCTCGGGCTATTACGTCTTCGGCCAGATTGAATACCACTCAAATATCAAGGGCAAGCACAGCGCGTACAAGCTCCGCATCGCGGACGAGCCTGTTGCCTCGCATGTGGACACGGTTCACTTGCTCTCGTCTCTCGACGAAGAAACCCTGATCGGCGACCTTTATCACGAGTTTCCCGCTCATCGCGGCCATGTCCACGAAGTCGCGCCAGGCGGCGCAATTCTCTACGACGCCGAGCAAAAGAAATTCGCGGAGACCATCGAACGCAAGGACGTTTACCTGTGGGAAATGCCTTACGCGGAACTTCTCGACCGCGCCCTCACGGAAGCGGGCAAGCCCGGCCAAGCCCGCGCGTACCGTATTATGACGAACACGCTTGCGTTGGGCGCGTCGGTCGGCGCGCTGGGATTTGATTTCGAGCCTGTGGCGCAGGCCATTCGCGATAATTTTGGCGGAAAAGCCGGAAAAGTCGCCGAGCTGAACGTGAACGCCGCGAAATACGCCTACGAATACGCGCGCGAACGATTTTCGCATGAATTGAAATTCTCGCTCCCTCCAGCGGCGCCGAAACGCGAACAAATCATGGTGAAGGGCACGCAGGCTGTCGGTATGGCGAAACTTCAGGCAGGCTGCGGATTGCAAACCTATTACCCAATCAGCCCGGCGACGGATGAGAGCGTCTATCTCGAAGGCTACCAGAGCGAACACAATTTAGTCGTCCTGCAAACCGAAGACGAAGTTTCCGCGATTGACGCGGCGGTCATGGGCGCGCATGGCGGCGTGCGTACTTCGACTTCAACTTCAGGTCCCGGGTTCGCGCTGATGCCCGAAGGAATTGGTTTCGCCGCGATCACGGAAGCGTCGGGCCCCGTCGTCCTGCTCTATCAGCGCGGCGGCCCGTCGACCGGCTTGCCCACGCGCCAGGAACAGGGCGATTTGCTGTTCGCGCTGAATGCGGGGCAGGGCGACATTCCACGAATTGTGATGGCGCCCGGCGATATCGAGGAATGCTTTTACGACACGTTCGACGCCTTCAACTACGCGGACCGATACCAATTGCCCGTGGTTGTGCTGGTCGACAAGCACCTCGCGAGTTGCTACCAGACGCTGCCGCCATTCAAGACTTCGCATCTGAAAATTGATCGCGGCCTGATGAAGCCGGCGAACACGAATGGCGATTACCAGCGCTATGCGTTTACCAAGGATGGCCTAAGCCCACGATCGGTGCCGGGACAGTCCGGCGGAATTTTCTGGTCCACCTCGGATGAACACGATCCGCGCGGCCACATCACCGAAGGCATCGGCAACCGGCTGGCCATGATGGAAAAGCGCATGGGCAAAATCCCGATGGCCTCGCGCGAAATTCCCGATGGCAAGAAGTACCGATTCTTCGGTCCCGCAGCGCCCGGCAGAATTCCCGTCCTCGCGGTTTGCTGGGGCTCGACGAAAGGCGCGGTGCACGATGCGCTGCATCGCTTCGACCTACATCACACCAAATACGCTGCCCTGCACATTCGGATGATGCGCCCGTTCCCCGTGGAAGCCGTGAAGGAAATTCTGTCGCGCGCGGAGCGCGTGGTTTGCTTCGACGGGAATTACTCAGGGCAACTGGCCCAGCTGATTCGAACCGAGACGGGAATTTCCGTGCAGCACCACGCCGTTAAATATGACGGACGCCCGTTTTCCGAAGAAGAAATTATCGTGGCGCTCGAAGCCGCCCAGGTCCGCGCGCCGGAGCGATTGGTGATTTCGCAGGGGAAAATAGTTGTCCCCGGCGACGGCAATCAGGAATTCGACGAAATGCTCGAACTCCGCGAAGCGCATCCGAAGATGCTCGCTCCGATGGTGCCGCTGCCTCCAGGATATAATCGCTAGTGCCACAATAAACGGGAGATTTTCGAGAATGAGCACAGTGACTCCGGAACTGAAAACCATTCAGGCGAACGATTTCAAGTCGGACATCCATAACGATTGGTGTCCCGGTTGCGGCGATTTCGGCGTGGTTTCGGCAGTGCAAATGGCCCTGGCGAAATTGCAGGTCGCGCCGCATCGCGTCGCGATAATCAGCGGAATCGGCTGCGCGGGCAAAACCGCGCATTACATGCACGCGTATTCCTTCCACACGCTGCACGGCCGCGTGATGCCTTCTGTCACTGCCATGAAGCTCGCGAATCACAACCTCACCGTGATTGGCGTGGGTGGCGACGGCGACGCATATGGCATCGGCGGCGGACATTTCGTTGCCGGCGGACGTCGGAATTTGGACATCACTTACGTGGTGATGAATAACGACGTGTACGCGCTAACCAAGGGCCAGGCCTCGCCCACAATCGCAAAAGGCCAAAAGACAAAATCCATGTCCGAGCCATCCATCATGGACGCGATCAATCCCGTGCTGCTGGCGCTGGCGTGCGGCTACACATTCGTCGCCCGCGGCTATGCGCTCGACACGAAATACCTAGTCGAAATTATCGCGCAAGCCATTCAGCATCGCGGCAGCGCTCTCGTTGACGTCCTGCAGACCTGCCCGACCTACAACGATCTTCACACAAAGGGATTTTACGCCGGACAAGTCGAAGGCCAGCCGCGCCTCTATCGCCTCGATCAGACGGGCTACGACCCAATCGTGCACAATGCGGATGATCCGGTTGAAATCGCGCAGAAAAAAGCGCAGGCGCTTCTGAAAACCCAGGAGCCGGGTGGAAGAATTCCTCTCGGCGTCTATTACAAGCTCGATACCGCGACCTACGAAGATCACCTCAAAGCAAAAATCCCCGGCTTGCAGGAAAAACCCCTTGCCGAGTTGGACCTGTATCACCGCGACATCACGCCGAACCTAAAAGAATTGATGTAAGATCGCGCTGCGGGCGCACAGTGTGCCGGGGATATCTAAATTCTCAGGCCACGCCTCGCGCACTTGACAAAGGCCGCTGGCTTCCAGCGTTACTCCGGCCCCAGCGGCAAAAAATATTGCGTCCCTTTCACTGGCTGGCGCAGCCGCCGCAACAGTTCCTGCAAATCCTGATTCCGCTCGACGAAATCAATGTCCGACGTATCCACCACCAGCAAATTTGATGCCGAGTACCGGAAGAAAAAATGCTCATACGCCTGCGCCACCGTCTCGAGATATTCCGGAGAAATATTCGACTCGCTACGCGCGCCTTTTCTGGAAATCCTCTGCCGCAGCACCTCCGGCTTCGCCTGCAAGTAGATCACCAGATCCGGCGTGGCCACGGACGCCGCCAGCATTTCGTAATATTTTTCGTACACCTTCAGCTCTTCGTTTTCCAGGTTGATGTATGCGAAAATCTTGTCCTTCTCGAACAGAAAATCGCTCACCACCGGTCCCCGCTTCTGCTCGCGGTCAATTTCCATCAGCCGCTGGTGCCGCTCCATCAGAAAATACATCTGCGCGCGAAACGCCGCCCCGGGCTTCTCGTCGTAGAATTGTCCTAGGAACGGATTGTCCTCGCAGTCGAACACTCGCCGCGCATGCAAACGTTCCGCGAGTATCTTCGCCAGCGTCGATTTCCCAACGCGTATCGGTCCTTCCACAACAAAATACCGCGGCGGCTTGAACTTTGGCTCAGGCATGGCGTCGCATTATAGCAAACGCTTTAAAGCGGCTCCTCGCTTTGTAAGGGCTCACAAAACACGCACTTCCGCTCCCGCCCACGGTCCCCAGAGAGTCGTTTCGAGTATCTGTCTGTGCACACCAACAGGAACCTTTTCGCGGCGGGGAATTTCTGCGATACTCTCCTCTGGGGTCATCGCGGCGGACGATCGAAAGGCACGCCGCTCTAGCTGCAGTTCTCGCTCTCCAGTCTTGGGAGGAAGACATCATGAATAAAATCGCATTCATTCTTATATTTGCACTCTTCACGCCCTTCGCCGCCCAAGCCCAGTCCCAGAAATTCGAGTTCTTCGCCGGCTATGCCTTTCATCGCGTCGAGGGCTTTCCCAACAACTCCAATATGAGCGGCTGGGAAGGTTCGTTGACCTACAAATTCTCCCCGTATCTCGGCGTAACCGCTGATACCAGCGCCGACTACGGAACGCTCACGGGTTCGCGCATCAATTTCCACACAATCTTCGTGGGGCCTGAGGTCAGTCTGCCGCACCGCATTTCTCCTTTTGTGCATGTGCTCTTCGGCGTCTCCCGGGCGAGTGTCTTCGGCCAGACGAGCAGCACGTTCAGCACTGCCATCGGCGGCGGGGTTGACTATCGCTTCGACCACCTCATTTCCATCCGGATGATCCAGGCGGATGTCATCACCGGCGCCACCAGGAGTACTTCGAGCGACGCCAGAATCTCTACCGGAATTGTCTTCCGTTTTTAGCCGCCAATAGTCACCAAACCTGTTCACCGTCATCCTAAACAATGGCGACGTGGCCCCGTGGCAGGCGTCAAGCGCGGCTGTGTCGCTAAGGGTGCGAACTTCGCGCTCTATTTTTCGCAGGAGACGGCAAGGTGGAACCAGTCCCCCTGTTGGGGACCCCGGCTCTCTCCGAATGGCCGCCGAGGACAAAAACCATGCGCAGGATGTCTGTACTTTTGCTCGCTCTGGCCTTCGCTATTCCCGCGTTTGCCGATCAAGTGACGCTGACCAATGGCGACCACGTTACGGGAGCGATCGTCAAATCGGACGCGAAGACGCTCGTTATCAAAACCGATTATGCCGGCAATGTGACGGTGAAATGGTCCGCGGTCGCGAGCCTCCAGTCCGATCAGGAACTTTATGTCGGTCTGGTAGGCGGCCAAATCGTCGCCGGGCCCGTTTCCATGAGTGACGGCAAAATTCAAATCCAAACCAAGGACGCAGGAACCGTCACGTCCGCGAAAGACGCCGTTCAATTCATCCGCAATGACGCCGAGCAGGCCGCATATACCGCGCGAACCTACCGCCTCGAGCATCCGCACCTCACTGATTTCTGGAACGGATTCCTCGACGCGGGACTCAGCACCACACGCGGCAATTCCAGCACTTTGTCCTTTAACGTGGACGGCAAGGCGATCCGCACCACCGACGCGGATATATTCACCGTTTATTTCGACTCGATCCTCACCAAAAGCAGCGTCACCGGCCCCACGCTCACCACCGCCCACTCCATCGTCGGAGGGCTTCGCGGTGATTTCAATATTACCCCGCGCTTTTTCGTCTTTGGAACAACGGACTTTCAGTATGACGAACTGGAGAAACTCGATTTGCGCAACACCCTCGGCGGCGGCGCGGGCGTTCACCTGATAAAAACCAAGCAAACGCTCTTCGATCTTTACGGCGGCGCTGACTACTCCCAGGCGTATTACTCGACGGGCGTGTCGCAGAAAAGCGCCGAGATCAACCTTGGCGAGAGCGCCGCGTACAAAGCCTCCGCCCGAACGCTGTTGGCGGAGCAATTCGATTTGTATCCCAATGTCAGCGACATTGGACAATTCCGCATGACTCTGAACGCCTCGGCCGCCACCACAATCGTTCACTGGCTCGCCTGGCAAGTCTCCGTCGGCGACCGCTACGTCAGCAACCCCATCCCCGGCATCAAGGACAATGACTTCATTTTAACCACGGGAATCCGTGTCACCTTCGGCAAAAAAATATAGCGGCGGATTTATGAGCCTGTGTGGCTCTGTTGACATCCTCACTTCCGGCGACATACGAATTGGCGGTAAACTTTTGCGGGAAGTTGGACACGGCCTCCGATGGGGTTTCCACCAAGCCGGAAAAGGAGAGAAAAGAGCCGGCGGAACGCTCTTTGCTAGTGCTCAGGACGATCCGGCGCCACGGTCGCGCGGCGCGGCTTACGCTTTCGCTTGGCGCGACGCATTCCCTTCGTCCTGCGAGCCTGCATTCGACGATCGCACAGGTCCCGCGCCCGCGCCCGTTCGCTCCACCGCCCGCGCAATTTCCTCCAAGTCCTTCGCGCTAAGCTGCACGTTCGCCGCCGCAACCCACGCATCCACCTGCTCCGGCTTGCGTGCGCCGACTATCGCTCCTGTCACGCCGGGCCACGCCAGCGTCCACGCAACAGCTACCGCGGAAATGGAAACGCGATGGCGTTCCGCAATCGGCCGCAGCGCATCACGCAACTCCAGATTATTCTTCAGATTCGGATGCTGAAATTGCACCGAGCGCCTCCGCCAATCGTCCTCCGGCATTTTCGCGACGCGCTCGGCGCTGAACATGTCCGTCAAAATTCCCGATTGCATCGGGCTGTAGCAAATCACGCCCGTCTTGTGCCGCGCGCACCACGGAATTTCGTCTTTCGCCGCCGCGCGATTGATCAGCGAAAACGGCGGCTGCAGCGAGTCCACATGGCGGATCGCCTCGCAGCGCTCCATCAGCTTCGCCTCGAAATTTGAAACACCCGCCGCCCGCACTTTCCCTTCGCTCACCAATTGCGACATCATCGCCCATGAATCCTCCAGGCGCGCCCCGCTTTCGTCCGGCCAGTGAAATTGATAGAGGTCGATGCGCTCCACTCCCAGCCGCCGCAGCGACGCTTCGCATTCCGCGCGAATCGACTCCGGTTTCAGCACGCGATTCGCTTCGCCCATGCGATCCTTCGCGTCCCACACCAATCCGCACTTCGTAAACACCAGCGGCCGCTCCCCGGGCGCAAGCTCGTGCAAAAATTGGCCCACCACCTCTTCCGAATGCCCCAGGCCGTACACCGCCGCCGTGTCGATCCAGTTGATGCCCAACTCAATCGCATGGCGTATGGTGGCAAGCGATTCCGCGTCGTCCTGCGGTCCCCATGCGTACGCCCAGTCGCCGCCGCCAATGGCCCACGTCCCCAGTCCCACTGTCGTAATTTCCATTCCGCTTGACCCTAATGCACGCTTTGTCAAATTCATTTTGTAGCCTCCCGATCATTTAACATTATGGCTCCGAACGTTCGAGAGAGCGCCGCATTTTTCGCCGTGGAGATGCGCGAAGGATTCGTGTTGCCTATCGCAGCGTTTCAAATTCCTAAGAACTGCGCGAAGGCGCCACGCTTCAGCCGCCCGAAACCCCTGCTCGAATCACCACGTCTTGTGTAGTCGGGCGCGCTCCCACGGGTATATACTCGCGCGTTCATCAAGTGGCCATCCATCAAGGAGAAATCTAAACCGTGAGCCATCTTCGCCGTTTCTCTGGTTTTTTCGCAGCAACCTTCGCGTGCCTCGCGCTCCTCGCCCTCGCCGCGCCGCAGCCTCTCGCCGCTCAGCAACTCAGCCCAAATCTCTATAGCGGCATGCGCTGGCGCCTGATCGGCCCATTCCGTGGCGGTCGCGCCCTTGCCGTCACCGGCGTACCCGGCCAGCCGGAAGTATTTTATTTTGGCGCGGTCGGCGGCGGCGTTTGGAAGACGACGGACGCAGGGCTCGTCTGGAAGCCTGTCTTCGACGCCGAACATATCGCGTCGATTGGCGCCATCGCTGTCGCGCCCTCCAATCCCAGCGTGATTTACGTCGGTTCCGGCGAACCCGACATGCGCTCCGACATTTCCTATGGCAACGGAATGTACAAATCCTCCGACGCCGGCGCGACATGGACGCACATCGGCCTCACCGACACGCGCCAGATTGGCTCGATTCTCATTGACCCGCGCGACCCGAATCTCGTTTACGTGGCGGCTCTCGGCCATGCCTACGGCCCAAACGCCCAGCGCGGCGTCTTTCGTTCCACCGACGGCGGCGCAACCTGGAAGAAAATTCTCTTCAAGGACGACAACACCGGCGCCATCGATCTTTGTTTCGATCCGCAGAATACAAAAACGATTTACGCCGCGCTTTGGCAAACGCGCCGCCCGCCCTGGAATGTCTATCCGCCGTCGAACGGCCCCGGCAGCGGCCTTTATAAATCCACCGACGGCGGCGACAACTGGACGCAGCTCACGAGCGGCCTGCCCACTGAAGGCCTCGGCCGCATCGGAGTCGCTGTCGCGCCGAGCAATTCCAATCGCGTTTACGCCATCGTCGACGCAAAAAATGGCGGTTTGTACCGCTCCGACGACGCGGGCAAGACCTGGCATCTCGCCGATAACGAAGCGCGCATCTGGGGCCGCGGCTGGTATTTCGGCGGCGTCACCGTGGACACGAAAAATTCCGACATCGT
>Ga0307374_10002308_pt1 | contig 34080 bp, 22 predicted proteins | sample OX3MG_FD_202532 | JGI IMG/M metagenome (GOLD analysis project Ga0307374, IMG submission 202532) | Soil microbial communities from Risofladan, Vaasa, Finland - OX-3 | ecosystem: Environmental > Terrestrial > Soil > Coastal area > Acid sulfate soil | place: Finland: Risofladan, Vaasa | collected... | reverse complement strand
GATCTGCTCCTCCGTGTACCGACTCTGCCTCATTTCTGGTCCTCCTCGGGCTTTTATACCCCGGAGAACTCTCATTTACACTGGCACAGTTTTCGGGGGGCAGGTCAGTAGCCATACCCATCTCCGTAAGCCAGTTTGCGAGGAACACATACAGGAAGGCCGGACGAGATAGCGGAGTCCACCGCCGGATTTCATCTACCATGAAGCTGACAGCAGAGTGCCGGGCATAGGGTGTAAAGGTAAAAGCCCCGGGAGAATTGTTGTCAGCCCGGAACACCGGAATCCCACCAACCTCGGTCACCAGGTTGGCAAGCGTTGTTTCATGGCTTCGTGAATAGTTGGCAAAGATTCCCCGGATGCCTTTCATGTGCGCGAAAAGATCCATCGTTTCAGGTCTCATTTCGGAGTAGGTCACCAGAACTTGCGTATCCAGCCTGGCAAGATACCTCTCCGATAATTCAATATATTCACCCCAGATCTTGTCACGCTGCTCGGGGGGATAGTTCGTTGCGTAGTCGTCCTCATGGATATAGCCGACTCCGGAGAGCGCGTTCACAATGTAATCTCCGGCACGAGCGTTTTTATAGTAATAGTCCAGGATGTCGGGCTGGCCATCAATTGCCGTAGGCCCGATCTGCCAGCCGATGGGGACAGGTCCATGCTTTGGATCATCAAAGAGCTTCCGATAGTATTGACGCTGAAAATTCCACCCATCGCCGTCTGAGCGGATGAAGGCATAATAAATTTTGTCCCTGTTTAGAGCCACTTCCTGCGCGGGCCGTTGATGCAGAGTGGCCGAAGTCCCGGAATGGATTGAAAGGTTGCCTACCGTCGGCGAGTATCCATCGTATGCAGTACAGGCATTGAACTTAGCGCACTGGCTTAGCAATTGTATGCCCGGGCCCTCGCCAATCCCCCTCTGCTTGTATCCGCCTGACGGCCAACCTAGGCAAGGGACATTCGGCGGCCACTTCATCAAGATTTCCCGGGCAAAGTCTTTCTCTTCTACAGGGGAAATTGCCGGGCCGGTTTCCTCTTCGTGATAGCCGGAGATCCAGAAAATGGGGATTTTGAACTCGACAAGGTAGTCGCGAAGTGCGGTTTCCTGGGGATCCAAAACCGCCACCGCCTGGCGGGAAAGTTCGTTCCCAATTTCCTTGTAGACCCATCGATACGCCTCGACGTCCTTTTTCCAGCGAAACGTGCGCAGGTCAAGTCCCATCTGGCTCGAGTCGGGCGAATAGCCACTGGGCAGGTTGAACTGGTCGGCCACGCTGGGCGTAGTTACCAACCCGCCACGGACGGCCGCAAGCATGGTCGCCACGTTGACGCTTGCAGGCACCGCCGGGTCCGTCACGTACATTTGGCGGACTGCAGGCAGGAAACGCGCGAAAGCCTCTCCGACATCAAGCCATCGAACCTCGTCGATATCTCCACGCTTGCGCAGCCACTCGAGCCAGAGCTCATCGTATTGGTCATGGATCAGGTAGAAACTTGGTTGAGACCGGTTGACGATCCCCTGGAGGCAGGACAAGGTAAGTTCGATATCCCAGGCTCGCGAGGTTATGCTGTCAACGCGAAAGGCATAGAGTGTGCGAGCAGGAGGCGCAGATTTGGGACACACTATAACATTCCCGTCGCCGGACTTCTCTTCAGGCCACGCCACCAGAGCGCTGCCCACTGCGAGTGCCGAAGCCTGGATGAACTTCCTTCGGTCGATGGGTGTGTTAATCATTGGACTCCCCAGTTCAAGAGGTGATGAGCGAGTCCGGAGCCGTCGCACGCTTCCCGATGGGCCAATTAACTCCGGGGACGTTAGTCCAGCCTGTCAGCGGTTGTTCGCTTTCTGCTCCAACTTCTCGCCCGGTTTCAGAAAAGTGATTCGCAGTCGCGAGACCCCGGCTAGAAAAACTCGTCCGGTTCTGCCTACCAGCGTATCGGTTTCACCGGGTCCATCGCCAATGACCTCGGGATACCAGCCGTTGGCCATCTTCGTTGGAGACAGATTCGTTCCGGCCATAACCTTTTGAATTTCCGCCCGGTCAATAATCATTCTGGGTTTGCTCCAGCCATTCGGGTCGCTGATCTGGCGGTTGAAGCTGATGTATATCCCGTCGGTGCTCAATTGCGTGTCGATGGCGTGATTCAGCAGCATCACATACATGTGCAGATAAGTGTTCCAATGGATGGCCGGCCCCCAGAACATCTCTCCATCCGCGTGGGTATAATCTCTCTGGGCAGGGAAAACAGGCGTCACATGCCCGCCTAGAGCCGGCTGACTCCAACCACCCTTGTACCACTTCATCACCTTCCCAGAAGGGCTGTTCCGGTCTGCGATGGGCATGCGCGCGGCAAACACTCCCTGTTCCTCAAAGCGCGGATCGTAGCTGGTTCCGTAAAAATAGAAATACTTATGCTCGCGGTCCGGCAGAAACGTGAAATCTCCGGTGCCTCCGGCGTCCCAGGGGCTTGCGGTGTGACACCCAATTGCCGACGGGTCGGCGTAAATGATGTAGCCAAGATCGTCCCAGGTCTTGCCGTTGTCACGGGAACGAACCCAGGCAATTCTGGGTGCTGTCGGCAGGTGACTGTTTGTGGCGCAGAGTGCATCCGGCTCGTAGTGGTAGGCCCCATAAAGGGTTCCACCCTGGCTCATCCATGTAGCTTCAATCCAGATATACAACCGGTCATCTGTGTCGCCAAGGTGCACAAGGGTCCGGTAACCCAGGTGCGCAACATCCGGGCCCGAAGAAACATATTGGTGCCCACCTGCAGAGTTGATAAGGTACAGCTTCCCCCCATCCCAATGGACGGGACTGTTGGAATCCACGCTGTGCATCAGAACAAAAGGCGCCTTGCTCAGAACCACACTGGGGAGGCCATTTTCTGCCGGCACATCATTCTTCTGCCCCTTCGCTTGTCCGTATCCCAGGCCGGCCACAAGACAGGCGACAACACACGCTGCAATCTTGAGATGGCGAAACACCGTTGACCAGACTTTGTCATGCAAGCAATTCACTGTTTTTCTCCCGGCTTCAGGAAAGTTATTTTCAATCGAGACATCCCGGCCACAAACAGGCGTCCAGTTTCCCCGCACAACTTGTCAGACTCGCCCTCCCCGGTTCCGATGATTTCCGGGTACCAACCGTTACCCAATGCATTGGTCGAGGCAGACCCTCCACGTGTCGCCTGACGAATCTGGGCCCGGTCCAGAATCATTCGGGGTTCGCTCCATCCTTCAGCATTACTCAGATCGCGGTTGAAGCTGATGTAAGTCCCGTCGCCTGTCAATCGCGTGTCGATCGCGTGGTTCAGGACCATCACATACATGTTCAGGTAAGTGTTCCAATGGATGGACGGTCCCCAGAACATTTCCCCGTCTTTGTGCGTATAGTCCCGCTGCGCAGGAAATGCAGGGGTAACATGTCCATCGAGGCCAGGTTCATTCCAGCCACCCTTATACCATTTCATCACTTTTCCAGAAGGATCGTTCCTGTCAGCATATCGCATGCGAGCGGCCCAGACCCCCTGCTCCTCGAAACGCGGATCATAACTGGTCCCATAAAAGTAGAAATACTTCTTCTCCCGGTCCAGATTGAATACAAAATCGCCTGTACCGCCCGCATCCCACGGGCTGGCGGTCTTGCAATTGATCGCGCAGGGACTGGCCTGAATAATGAAACCCATGTCCTTCCACGTCTTCCCGTTGTCCTTCGACATGGTCCAGCCGATCCGGGGTGCGGTAGGAAGGTGTCCATTGGAAAAGCAGACCGTATCCGGTTCGTAGTGGTATGCCCCGTAAAGTGTGCCGTCAGGGTCCTTATACGTAGCCTCAATCCAGATATCCAGATTGTCATCCAAACCGTTAAAACGGGCCAGTTGACGATGGCCAAGGTGTAAAAGGTCCGGCCCCGAGAGACGATAGGGATGGGCGTACGAATTGAACAGATACACCGTGTTGCCGTCCCAGTGCACAGGGCTGTTTGAGTCCACGGCATGCAGAATCTTCCGCTCAGGAACCACAACACCCGGCATTTGGATCAGCGGTGCAGTCTTAAGGACAACCGACGGCAACTGCCCGGATTCCGGTGACCTCAATCCTTCAGCAGTCACACTAGTCGTTGCGAGCGTGCACACCAGAACCCCTACCAAAGCAGCGATCGTCAACACCCCACATGCCATAAGAAGGTTTCTACGCATATTGTTCCTCATGGGAAGTCCAAACGGGTCTTCCGTAGGCTTTCGAGTTGTCCTCGCAGGTTTCTTGCCTGACGAGGGACCAGCGGCAATTCAAACCAGGCTTCCTGATGACACAACGACCGTCAAAACACTTACCATGTTATCTGTTTCCGCTCGCGCACTGAAGGCCATTGAAGACGCAAATTAGCAACGGATTGAGAGGCTCACTTCGCTTTTTTGCCAGGCTTCAGAAAGGTGATCTCCCGGCGCGAAACCCCGGCCATAAAGAAGCGACCCGTCCGGCCGCACAACTTGTCCGACTGGCCTTTTTCCGTACCGATTACCTCCGGGTACCACCCACTATTCAGGGCATCCGGAACGTTCGAAACACCTTCCCCAACGGCCTCTTTTATCTGAGCCGGATCAAGGATTCTGACAGGTTTGCTCCAACCGTTCACATCCCCAATGTGCCGGTTGTAGCTGATGTAGACGCCGTCGCCGTCCAGCCTAGTATTGATGGCATGATTCAGAAGCATCACATACATCTGCAGGTAGGTGTTCCAGTGAATGGACGGTCCCCAGAACATCGATCCGTCCTTATGGGTATAGTCGCGACTTGCCGGGAAAACAGGAGTCACATGCCCCCAGATTCCGGGTTGATTCCAGCCGCCCTTGTACCACTTCATGATTTTTCCCGAGGGATTGTTCCGATCGCTGTACTTCATTCGCGCGGCCCAGACACCCTGCTCTGCAAAGCGAGGATCATAGCTGGTCCCATAGAAGTAAATGTACTTCTTCTCATGATCCGGGAAGAACACAAAGTCGCCGGTCCCACCTACATCAAACGGGCTGGCTGTCTGGCAGTCGATCGCGCAGGGATTCGCCATGATGATAAAGCCGAGGTCTTTCCAGGTTTTCCCGTTGTCCACTGATCTTATCCAACCAATCTTAGGAGCAGTCGGGAGATGCTTATCCGCAAAGCACACACCGTCTGGTTCGTGGTGATAGGCCCCATAAAGCGTGCCGTCACTATCTTTGTATGTCGCCTCAATCCACATGAAGAGTTTGTCGTCAATGTGTCCCAGATGAACGTCCGACTTATCCCCAAGATGCTCGATGTCCGGCCCCGAAAAGCGGAAGGGGTGAAGGAAGGAATTAAACATGTAAACGGTGTCGCCATCCCAGTGCACAGGGCTGTTGGAGTCGACTGCGTGGGTGTAACGGTACAGCACAACCCCGGGCATTTGAATCGGCGACGCGGGGCGCAGCACCACCGTAGGAAGTTCAGCATTGGGCGCCGAATGCAACGGCTTGGGCCTTTTGGCGAACCCGACCTGGTCTGCCCTGAAGCATACGATCAGGGCAACAACTACCAGGACAACGGACAGAGATTTGATTGGATTTTTCATAGAAACTCCTGAATCTGAGAGTGGCTCATTCCTTCCCCGCGGCTCGCTGGGACTGCTGCGCTGGACCGTCAGGCGAGGCCCTATCGGCGCCACTGGAGCGGGAGGCTGACAATCCTCTCCCTACTTGAATCCGCTCGTTGTTTAAGTGATCTTTCCCTAATTGCACTTGAACCTTAAGAATCTTGTGTCCTCTGTTCATGGCCACCTTGGGATTGTCTGTAAAGCTGCACAAGCTGGTCCGGCCGCACAGCGACATAATCCGGCCCCAAGCCCTCGGCAATATGTGTGAGCATTCCCATCTGCCGAAGCCAGTTGTTGATGCCAACATGAAGAAAAGTGGGCCTGTGGGCAGGAGTCCATCGCTTGATTTCTGCGATCACATTGCGCTCGGTTTCCTTCTGCGTGTAAGTAGTAAAATCCATGTTTCCGGAAAGCCAGGAGGCCAAACCCAGAACATCACGAAAGACAGGAATCCCCGCAACTTCGTTAACGATATTATCCAGGGTTGTTTCATCACTCCTGACGTAATTGGCGAAAATACCCCTGATCCCTTCCTCCGTGGCGAACAACTCCAGCAGGTCTGAGGGCATTTCATTGCCCGTGCTCATCACGCTGGCGTCAATCCTTTGCCGGTAAATGGACGAAATCCTCTGGTAATCCCGCAGGAGCGGTTGCCGTTGTTCGGAAGGGTAGCCCGTGGCGTACCAGCGCTCCCATATGTACCCGACTCCAGTAAGCGCATTCACAAAGCAATCGCCTCGTCGCGCATGCTTATAGTAATAATCCGCAACATCCGGCATTAAGTCCGAAACCGTGGTGCCGAGCTGCCAGCCCAGGGGAACTTCCCCATGCCCGCGGTCATCGAAGAGCTGACGGTAGTAATAACGCACAAAATTCATCCCGTCACCGTCGGATCGAATGAACGCACAATAAACCTTGTCGCGCTGCAGCTTGATCGGCGGAATCGATTGGGACAAAGTGGCCTTCGTGCCGGAATGCATTGAGAGATTACCAACCGCCGGCGAATACCCGTCGAAGGCCGTACAGACATCAAATTTTGCAGATTCGCTGGCCAGGCGAATACCCGGGTCTTCGCCAATCCCAGGGGTTTGGGGAGGGGATCCAGGCCAACCGAGACAGGGGATATTGGGCGGCCATTTCATCAGGATCTGGCGGACAAATTCCTTGTCTTCCTCGGGCGCAGCGGCAGGATTCTTCGCCACGTCTTGCGCCCCTGAAATCCAAAGGGTCGGAATGTTGAATTCAACCAGGTAGTCGCGTAACGCAACCTCGGCCGGATCGAGGAGGGCAACGGCCTGGCGCGAAAGACTATGATCGAGCGTGCGGAAGGCCCACCGATAGGCGTCGACATCTTTCTTCCAATGCATTTTCTGCAGATCGAGCCCGTCCTTGATCGAGCCCGCACCCCGGCCCACCGATAGGTTGTATTGCTTGAATGTGTATGGGGTTGCCACCAGGCCCCGGTAAACGCCGGCCAGCATGGTAGCGACATTGACACTGGCCGGAATAGCAGGGTCGGTGACAAACATGCAGGAAACCTGCAGGAGGAAGTGCTCGAAGACCTCGGTTACATTCAGCCACTCAACCTGGTCAACGTCTCCGCGCTCCCGCAGCCAATCCAGCCAGAGTTCATCGTAGCGGTCATGGACCAAATAGAGACTGGGCTGGCGGCGGTTGACGATTCCTTGCAGGCAGCTGAGAGTCAGCCGCATGTCCCAGCCGAAGGAGGTCAGATCCTCCAGGCGCGTGGCGAAAACAGTCCTTGCCGGCGGCTGCGACCTCGGGCACACATGCAACTGGGTTTTGCCCTCTGCCCGGCCACTGGATGCCGCCCATAGCCCGCCAAGGGCAAGAGCCGAGGTCTGCATAAAATCACGGCGGTCCATCGACAATCTCCCGTTTAGCACCTGCCCTCTTTCGTAGTGCAATCAAATGGGTCGTAAGGACTTCAAGCCCATCCCGGAAGGCAAGATGCCTGTCGTGCAGCCAGTCCCGCCGCGGGTCGGCCAGGCATCTGATGCCCCAATGCGGTGTGCGATCCCCAGCCGGTCAGGCGGTCGCCTTACCGCTTTCCACACCGCACCGTTCACCAGGAGTCCGTCGCCGCCTTGAATCACGGCGCCAGCCCTCGATGCTTACCAGGAGAGTTTCAGCGAAAACTGCATCGCTCGCGGATCCGTCTGGACTGAAGTGATCTTGCCAAACTGACAGCCGAAGACGTGAGTGGCGTCGGTGCTGCCATCGGCATACGGAGGCTGGCACCACGTACTATTCGGCACGCCCAGGTTTTGATGATTCAGCGCGTTGAACACGTCCCAACGGAATGACAGGTACCTCTGCTCGGTAAAATGGAAATCCTTTCCGAGCGACAGGTCCGCATTCCAGAATCCCGGAGTCCGTCCTGAGGGCGGACGCAGTCCGCTATTGCCAAACTGCCAGAATTGGCTGATGTCGTTGTAGTTGATGGGATTCCCGTTGGAGTCAACACCGGTGGTGTATTCGCTGAGCAGGGTTGGGCTGGTTCCCCACGGCGGGGCAAGAGCGTTGGGATTATACCATTGGTTCTCCTGCTGAGCACGAGTCTTGCTGCTGCGGCCGGCGGAGAGGCTACCAACCAGAGTGGGCAGACAACTGTTGTGCGCTCCGTAAAGCTGGTTGCAGGCTATCGAGGTGAAATACATCGGAACCCCGCTCTGGAAGTTCCAGTTCTGGCTCAGCTTCCATCCACCCAAAAAGGCATTGGCCAAGCGCCCGTTGGTGGCAAAATGCTTTCCCTTTCCAAAGGGAAGTTCGTAAGTGGAGGCGATATTGAGAACGTGGGGCGTGTCGTCAGGAGCCAATGCATAGTAGAGTGAGCGATTATCCGGATTGGCGCTCCACACATGCTGACTGCCATCGGCCACACCGCCGCCGGCGGCGCCCGGAATGTAGGCGATGCGCCCAACGCCCTTGTTGCTGATCGTAGTCGGTGAGGTGGTATTGGCCACCAGTGCGCCCAGGCCTTCGCTTACCATGTTCTTGGAATACGTGTAGGAAGCAATGAAGTTCAGGCCATAGGAGTAACGTTTCTCAACCCTTAATTGGGCCGATTCATAGTTGTTGTAGCCGTCCGGCGACAGAAGAGGCTGGACGGACCACCATTGAGGGTACGTGGCCAACGCATACCATCCTGAGCAAGTCGTCTGTGCTCCGTTCGGCCCGCAATCCCAGATGCCGTTAAGGGAGTTATCGACGGGGTAGATGTTGCTATTGATATTGCCGCGAATCTGCTGCTGGACCTTTGTCGGCACGTAGTCCAGATTGCGGATTTCTTCACCCAGGAGGTGCAACCCGTGGCTCCCTACGTAGCCTGCACTGACGGAGATGTTCCCGGGGAGTTGGTGCTCCAGGATCAGGCTCCATTGCTGCACATAGGGGTCATGATTCGACTTGATGAAGCCGAAGATGTTCTGCGGCTGTCCGACAAACTGTTCGTTATGCGTTCGGTCGTAGGTCAGGTTTGGAAGGGATACAGAGGGAGCTCCCTGGCTGAGGATGAACGACGGGGTCTGATAGCTGTAGTCGTTGATGGGCGTGGTTACGCCAATCGACGAACCCGGGGAACTGACCGCCCCGTTGCCGTTTCCAAAGAGGGCCGAAAGGCTGTTGCTGTACACAATTCCGTAACTGCCACGAATCACCGTCTTTGAAGATCCCCGGGGCGCCCACGCAAACCCAATGCGGGGCCCAAAACTGTTCATATTGGGAGAAAACAGAGTGTGGCTGGGATGCTGGGGCGTACCCATGTAAACAACCGCTCCCATATAGGGAACATCAGGATTCATCTTGGACAAGTCAAAGTTCGCCAGCATGTCGTGACGCTCGCTGATCCAGCCAAAAACATCCCAGCGAAGTCCCAGGCTCAACTGGAGATTCTTGGTGGCGTGGAAATCATCCTGGATGTAGAGCGCATAGTCCTTATTGGTTTGATACGGAGCGTACGCCGTACCGGTGCTGGCGCCGCCCTGCCCCACGGCTCCCATCAGGAAAGTTGCCAGCCCGTCTCCTCCCTGGCCGGTAAAAGGATCACTGGTCAGGTAGTGGTCAAAGCCGATGTTGTAACCGAATCCGTAGTTCGTCCACAGATTGTTCAGCCGGAACGTGCCGCCCATCTTAAGGGTGTGCTTCCCGATGATCTTGGTGACGTTGTCGTTGACACTGAACGTCTGCTGGCCGAGGCTGCCATTCTGGTACTGCACAGGACCAAACACCGAGTAACCACCGCCGACCGGTTGTTCGAAGCTGACGGTCGGCACAGGCTGGTAGGGCGGGTAGAGGAGGAAATTGAGGCCTTTGACCTTGTCGATAACGGCCTGATTGTTGGTCACGCTCTCCGAGTTCGGCAGGGACACCATGTTTTGGCGGCCAAATGAAATCCGCAGTTCGTTAACCAAGGTGGAGCTAAGAGTCGAGGTCAAACCCAGAATGCCAAGCTGGTTGAGCGTGTTGTAGGGCTGAGCCCCCGCCACACCGGTGTTGGTCGGCGCCGTTGGACCATTCCAGGGATACCGGAAATTTGTGTAATAGCTTGGATTGTACAGCCAGGCGGCAAAGAGCCTGTGCTTGTCGCTGATCGTATGGTCCATTTTGAGCGAGATGTTGTGAGTGGTCATGCTGCTGCCGACTTCCCCGATATAGTTGTTGCAATAGATTCCGCAACCGTCGACCTGCTGCAGAGGATCAACGTAGTTGGGATTGGGGAAGCTGTTCACGTAGAATTGCGCAACCGGATCCATCATACTTTGGGGGATAATGGGATTCGTAAACGGCGTGCGGTGATAGTAACCGTTGGCGTCCGGCCCGGTGGTGGTAAACGGGTTGTAGAGACAATTCGTTACTCCATTGGCAGGATCGCAGACGGAGGCAAACCTGGGGTCGCCCATAAAGTTGCCTTGCCTCTCCGCGGCGGTGGGAACTGTCAAGACATGGTTCGCTCTCTCATGCAGCAGAGAAATATCCATCGACGCGAAGAAGAAGGTCCGATCTTTGCCGTTATAAACGTGGGGAATATAAACCGGCCCACCCAAAGTCCATCCAAAGTCGTTCCAGTTGACAGAGGGCTGGAGGAAGGGCTTTCCGGCGGCATTCCGCTGCGCGAAAGGGTTCGTGGCGCTGAAGGCTGAGTTTCGGTTGTATTCATAGAGGTCGCCATGCAGGGCATTGGTGCCGGACTTCAGGACCACGTTGACCACCCCGCCACTCGTGGGACCATACTCAGCCGCCAGGCCGTTATCAACCATGTTGAACTCTGCGACCGCATCCGGAGAGGGATTTACCACCGTGCTCTCCGCGCCGACGGTCGCGTTCAATGCGCCGTCAAGAAACCAGGCGTTGGCACCAGCTTGGCTCCCGTTCGCGCTGATGCTCGACCCCACCAAGTGAAGCGGGTCCGGGAATCCACCAAACGCACTGTTAAATCCAAAGGTCGCCCCCGATGGGCCAGCCGATTGGATAACGCCGGGCATGAGTTGAACCAGGGTCTGGATGTCACGTCCCTGCAATGGAATGTTGTTGATATACTGGCTCCCAAGGAAGGTCGTGAAATTGGAGGAGGAGGTTCCTATCTGAGGCGTCGTAGCCGTCACTTGCACAGTTTGCCTTGCCGTTCCCACCTGCATCTTGCCGTCAGCAGTCGTTGGGCTGCCGGCCAGCACGGTTACCTTCGATACCACCAGTTCGCTGAACCCCGCAACCTTGAAGTGAATCGTGTACTGACCAGGCACAAGATCCAGCGCATGATAGAATCCTGCAGAATTCGTGGTCAGCTTTACTTCCACGCCTGTGGAATCGTTGCGAACAAAAACCTCAGCCCCGGGGATGACAGCCCCTTGCGGATCAGTAACCGTACCCTGGATTGTGCCGCGGTTGGACACAGCCCACAAACAAGAGCACACAGCAAGGATCACCACAAAACCAGCTACTATCCGGCGTATTAACATGAGGAAACCCTCCGTTTCAAAATACAGGCCCCACACCCAGCCTCACCCAGCAAATATTAAGAGTCCCAGCACACAGGGCAGGCCCTTTTAATGGCCATCGTCGGCCAACTGCCCAGAGTTCATGAAGCGTTTCACCGCGCAACATTAGGGCACCGGGACTCGAATGTCAAGTGTTTTTTTGAAGGCCGGTTGGCGGGTAGCGACTGGCCTCGAACGAGTGGGGCGCCAAAGCACTTGGGCCGCAGCCCTCTTAAGGCAAGCCGGGTAGTTGAAGTGAGGCGGCATGCTACGAAACAGCTTTTGGGCTGGTGGATGGCTGGAAGAGAGGACGCGTAGTCCCGCGCTTCATCAAAGTAACGGGGATTGTGACTTCCGGGAACCGTTTGCCCGGGGATTTCAGTTTTTCGATTGCCATGCGGGCAAGCTGCCTGCCGATGGCAAACTTGTCGACGCGGACAGTGGTCAGAGCAGGAACCTTGAATTGAGCCTGGTCTTCATCATGGAAACCGACAATGCTGATATCCCCTGGAACGCTCAATCCCCGTTTATGCAAGGCGTCCCAGGAGCCATACGCGATATCGTCGTATCCCGCAAAAATGGCGGTTACAGGATGGTGGCGGTCCAGGATCATCTCCGTGCAGCTATAGCCGTTTGCGTACAGGTTGTCGGAGAGCCCGACGGTCTGGCCGCGAGGTTCCAATTTCCGGTCGCGCATCGCCTGCGAATAGCCCTCAAAGCGCGCCTTATACCAGGGCCAGTAAATATCTCCGATGTACCAGATGTCACGATGGCCCAGCTCAATCAGGTATTCAGTCGCCTCGTACGAACCCGCAAAATCATCCCATCCGACCTGATCCACCGGCGGTCTGGGCTTCCCGCCGGTATACGTGTTCTTTAAGAGCACATAGGGAACGCTCAGCCCCTCAACCGCTTCCAGGAAGTTCTCGAAGTTCATCCCGGCCAAAATCAGGCAATCGGCAATGCCATGACTTCGCATTACATTGGGAAGCAGCAGGTCCGAAGGACTCGTGTCCGAAGAGTAATTATGTCTGGCAAACATGACAAAGTAGCCTTCTTCTGTGCAGTATTCCTCAACACTCTGCAGCACGTCCGTGTGAAAGGCGTATACGAGCTTCCGATTACTCTGAATAAAGGAAATGACCGGCGAGGAATTCTGAACAAAATTCCTTGCGCGGGCACTGGGGCGATAGCTTAGCTCTTTTACGGCCTGTTCCACCTGCTGGCGCAGCTTGTCATCAACCTCCGGGCGCCCGTTGATCACTCGAGACACAGTGCCGATCGACACCTTCGCCCGCTTCGCCACTTCCTTGATGGTCACGGCCATGAAACTAGACTCCTCGCGCTTACCCTAAGCAACTCTCCAGCTGGACTATCCTAATGAAACGTTATAACACAATTTATACGCCACAGTGGAAGAAGTCAACGGATCGGCGCGCGCCCCCGGCTTCGATGAGAGGTTGCAGCCACACCCCCGGCCGAACGGCGTGCAAATTCATCAGGATATCGGCATTCAATAGGTCGGCGGCACTTCGGCCTCGCCCACCCGGAGAAGCTCGCCGGTGTTTATGTGCGGTCTGAATGCAGCCACCACCCAGCGCGCATCCAGCCCAGAGGATATGAAACAAACCATATGAAACAAACCATTGACAACGCATAAAGACCCGGTTATCCTCGCACCGATGTGAAACGCTTCATGAATAAACAACCCAACGTGCAGAAAGTACCGCACGGAGGAGAGGTTTCCCGTGATGTCTGATGTAGCTGTCATTGCCGACTTTGGCGATCTCTGCGGCGAATGCCCCGTCTGGAATGTCGAAAGCAGCTTCCTGGAGTGGATTGATTGCGTGGGAGGGAAGTTGCTGCGACTGCAGTGGCCTTCGCGACAACCCGCCATTGTCAAGAGCGGAGTCAGCATCAACGGCTTCCGCCGCAATCGGCCTGGTGGATATGTCATCACCAACACCCAGGGAGTCTGGCTCTGGGACGGGGAGGAAGCTTTCTCCCCCGTCGTCACTGAAGTGGCTGGCCGCACGTGCCAGGCGAACGACTGCGTGGCCGATACCTCCGGCCGCCTCATCACAGCAACCTATTACTACGACCCTTCAAGTAAATATGACCTGGGCAACCTGATCTCTGTGGGTCCAGATGGAAAACTTACCACCCTGGACGAAGGTTTTCATCTCGCCAACGGACTGGGCCTCTCTCCCGACGAAAGCAAACTGTATTTTGCGGACTCCGCAGCCCGGCGCATTTACAGCTACGATTACGACATTCGCGAGGGGTCCGTCCGCAATCGCCGCGTTTTCGTCGAGGTCTCCAGCAAAGAGGGCCTTCCCGACGGACTCGCTGTTGACGCGGAAGGATACATCTGGTCTGCGCAATGGTACGGGAGCTGTATTGTGCGGTATGACCCGGACGGGAAGCTGGTTCAGCGTGTGCCGATTCCCGCAAAGCAGACTTCGTCCCTTGCCTTTGGCGGGCCAGACCTCACCGATATTTTCGTTACTTCGGCGGGACAATCCGAGCCGATGCCCGTCATGCCCCCGGGATACGATCCAAAGTCAGGCAATTTCGGAGGGGCCTTATATCAGCTCCAGCTTGAAATTCCTGGCCAGCAACAGCATCTCGCAAACATTGCAATCCGAGCAAAATAATGATGAATGGTCTGATTTCTGAAGAGTATCTGCAAACAGTAGCAGCCAAAGCCGCGGACCTCCTGCTTCCTTTTCCCTGGAAAGTCTGGTTTTGGGGCGATTCCGTTGGGTTCGAGGGCTTGCTGGACGCAAGCGAACTTACCGGATCGGGGAAATATTCGGGTTTTGTTTATGGCATTTTCAAGGGCTGGGTGGCCCGTGAGCGCTTCCGCAGTGAATTCGACTACAATGCGCCGGGCGTGGCATTGTTACGGGTGTGCGAGGAAACAGGTGATGCGAATTTGCTTTCCGCGGCAAATCGGCATGCCGACTACTTATCGGGGTTCCGCCAGACAAACTCCGGAGCTTTCATGCGGTATGAAAACGCCGCGATTGAACTGCCTCCAGAGCTTCCCTCTGACCACCCTGATGCGTCTGCAGCCGAGCAACTGTCTGGCCGGGTAAAAAACGGCGGCCCCTGCATCTTTGTGGATTCCATGCACGTGGATGCCCCGTTCTTTGCCAAGCTGTATGAGATGACAGGCGAGGAAAGTTACCGCCAACTGGCCCTGCAAATGATGACCTCACAAATCGAGCTCCTGTTTGATCCCGGCAAGGAGTTGCTCAATCACTTCTGGATCGAACAGACAATGTCTCCCAACGGAGTGGCCTGGGGACGTGGCAACTGCTGGGGTTTGCTCGGTCTGGTGGAAACACTCGAGCATTTGCCCCCGGATGACCCGGACATCAAGCCGCTTCAGAGGACCCTCAGGACCGTTGCGGCGCGGATGGCCCAACTGCAGGACTCGAAGGGCGGATGGCATACGATACTCGACGATCCCAGTTCTTATATCGAGACGTCGATTTCGGCGTTCATGGTTTCGGTGCTCGCCCGTTCAATTACGCATTCCTGGATTGAATCTGATTTATATTATCCTGTTGTTGAGTCGGCGATGTCGTTTGTCCTGGACCACATCCGGGAGGACGGATTGCTGGAAGGCGTCTCGTACGAAACCTTCCCCAGCACGCGGACTGAGCATTACCATAAGCTCCCACGCGGCGGCATGGTTCCCTGGGGGCAGGGCGCGTTGCTGGCAGCCCTTCAAGCCTATGCGGTCTTGAAACGGATCGACCAGTTCGGCGGAAAACAGATCGGTGGATAATGACCTACACTCCTCTCGAGGGCAAAATTGCTTTAATAACCGGAGCCGGGGCAGGCATCGGCGCCGGAATTGCTGAACGCTTTTCTGAAGCCGGTGCGACGGTCGTCCTCTTCGATATCAACGGCGAATCAGCCGGGCAGATGAGTCGAAAGATCGAGCAGGCCGGGCACGGGCGCTCACTTGCGCTGCAGGGCGATGTTTCAAGCGAAGCCGATGTCAGGGAAGCCGCCGGGCAGGCTGTCGAAAAATTCGGCACGGTCGATATTCTCGTCAACAACGCCGGCATCGATGTGTCCGGTCTCGTGCCGGACATGAACGCGAGTGAATGGGACCGCGTGCTGGCCGTCAACTTGAAGGGGGCCTTCCTTTTCTCAAAGCATGTGATTCCGCACATGCGCGGACGAGGCGGCGCCATTGTGAACATCTCATCCGTACACGCTTTGGTTTCAAACGAAGGCTATGCGGCCTACGATGCATCGAAAGCCGGCATGCTCGCCATGACGCGCACGCTGGCGCTGGACCACGGCCGCGACGGCATCCGGGTGAATGCCATCTGCCCCGGTTATATCAGCACGCCGATGACGGACGAATGGTTCAAAGAGCAGCCGGATCCTGAAGCAACGCTAAGAGAAGTGCTCAGTTTCCATCCGCTGGGCCGAATCGGTACGACGCGAGATGTGGCTGACGCGGCTCTCTTCCTGGCCTCGGACGCCTCAGCCTTCGTCTCCGGAACGTATCTGGTGGTTGATGGTGGAATGACAGTGGCAGGACGCTAGGCAGGAAGCATCCGGGGGCGGTCACCGCGTGCTGGTTTCGTCGTCTTTATCTTGGCCGGTGGGGTAGTCATTCCGGCCATTGCACGAAGGCACGAGATTGTCTCCCGCCGGCATGATGCAGCGATCAGAACACAGCAATCAGGGAAATCCCATCCACCACCGGCGATCCCGTTATCGCAAAGAAGGAAAGCTTGATGAAAATCCAGAAAATTGAATGCCTTCAGCTTCGTTCCCCGCACGCCAGCCCGGATGACTGCGATGGCGCTGTGGATACAGCCGTCATCCGGATCACCGCGGATAATGGCGTTTACGGGCTGGGCGAAACCGACGCGCCACCCAATGTGATGGCGGCGCTACTGGAAACGCCCACGGCGCACATCTGGAGCCGCAGCGTCAGCGACATTCTGCTCAGGCAGAACCCCTTGGAGGTTGAGGCGCTCTGGGACCGGCTCTACGAAGGAACCATCTACCATGCCCGTCGGGGTCTGGGCATCATGCTGATGTCAGCGATTGACATTGCGCTTCACGATCTTCGGGGCAAGCTGCTTGGCGTTCCCGTTTATCAAACGCTGGGCGGGGCCGTGAGGCCGGACGTCACGCCCTACGCCACCCTCTTCCCCAGCATGCCGCAGGGGCGTTCGTGGGCGGAAATGCAGGCCAGTTGCTTTGACCTGATTGACAAAGCTCTTGCGCTCGGGTTCCGGGCCATGAAGATGGAGATGCTCTTCTACGAACTCGTCAGCGACCGGGAACTGGTAAAGTTCATCCACGAGTGCCGCAAGCGCATCGGACAGGACCGCGACTTTATGATCGACGTCGGATACCGCTGGAAGAACTTCAACGACGCGCTGTGGGTTCTGCGGAGTGTCGAAGACGCAAAGCTGTTCTTTGTCGAAACTCCGTTGCATACCGACGATCTGGACGGGCTGGCTCGCCTGGCCGACGCCACCACAACGCCGGTCGCGGTGGGAGAGTTCCTCCAAACCCGTCACGAATTTCGGGAATTGATGGATCGAGGGCATTGCGATATTATCCAGCCGGACCTGGGAAGAGCGGGAGGCCTGACAGAGGCCCTGCGTTCCGCCCGGATGGCGGAGGAACGCGGTCTCTGCTGCATACCACATGCCTGGAAAACAGGCTTGACCGCCGCCGCCACCCGCCATTTCGCCGCCGTCGTCCCGAACTGTCCCTATACGGAACTGTTTCATCAGGACCTTTTCCCTTCCTACTTGCGGTCTCACCTGGCCAAGCCTGAAATTGAGCTGAGCGGCGGCAAATGGAGCCTTCCCGCCGGGCCGGGAATTGGAATCAATCTGGATGAAGCGACCGTTGAGCAGTGTCTTTACAAACCCATCACCGTCGTGGAATGAGGACGAGCCGATCACGCGTTGGATGCAGGCACTCTTTAACACAGGCCTGAAGAAAACCCCTGGGTGCACCGGATGAAAGTTACCAAAGCGGCAGTGGTGGACATCAGTTTACTGGTGCTGGTCAACACGCTGTGGGCGGCTCAATATGCTGCTTATAAAGTCGCCACGGAGAAGATGGGGCCGCTCACGGTCAGCGCCTGGACGTTTCTGATGGCCTCGATCGTCTTGTTCCCGTTCCTCGCCTGGGATCGGCACAGTTCTCGCGGAGCAAATCCTGCCGGCAACCCACCCGGCCATGCCCAGCCCGGAAGCCGTTCATCGATCTGGACCCGGCAGAACATCGTCGCGTTCGTCATCGTCAGCGCCTTCGGGCTCGTCCCGGGCTCCGCGCTACTGGCTTGGGGAGTTGATCGCTCGACCGCCTCGAACGCGGCCATCATCTACCTTACCCTTCCCGTTATCACGGCAGTCCTGGCATCGATGATCCTGGGAGAACGGATGACACGGCTGCGCTGGGCCACTCTCGGCGTTGCGCTGGTAGGTGTGTTGATCCTGTCGACTCCTGATCTGAGGCAGATGAATCTTTCCAAGGGCCGGTTCCTGCTGGGCAATGTCCTCGTGCTGCTGGCATGTTTGGGAAGTTCTCTCTACAACGTCTATTGCAAAGAACTGCTGAGCCGTTTCACGCCCATGGAGGTCCTCATTTACGGGTACGTCCTTGCCTTCGGTTTCAGTCTGCTCCTGATGCACTGGGCGGAACCGTTCTCCTGGGCATCCCTTGACAACTATCGTGCGGGTACCTGGATCGCCCTTCTGGTCCTGAGCGTTTTCAGTTGGGGACTGGCCATGGTGTTGTGGATGTTTCTGCTCAAGCGCTTGGATGTGAGCCAGGCGTCGGTTTCAATCTATCTCTTGCCATTCCTGGGTGTGGTAATCTCTGCCATAACGTTGCGCGAGAGCATTGGCTTTAGCACCGTCATCGGCGGCGTCATCACCCTGGCGGGGACTGTCCTGATCACAACCCTCGAGCCGACCGCGGCGTAGCGGATATTGGTAACGAACAGACCATGCGTCATCTTCACTGAGCGCTTCAAAGAATATGAGACAAAGGCCGATGATTGACGATCGCTGGACCTTCCTTTCCCACAAGGCTGTGATCCTTGAGAATCGGAGTCTTCGCGTTGTCGTTCTTCCCGAACTTGGCGGGCGAATATGGAGCGTGGTCTACAAGCCGCTTGATCGCGAAGTTGTCTGGCATAATCCGCGCATCGCCCCCCAGAAAGCGCAGTTTGGTTCCGCATTCGATAATTTCTGGTGCGGCGGCTGGGAGGAAATGTTTCCCACGGCGGCTCCATCCGCGATCACCGGCGAGTCGCTTCCTGACCACGGAGAGGTCTGGAGCCTGCCATGGACTCCCCGGATTGAAAAAGGAACGGACTCCGTGACTCTGCGCCTGCACTGCCAGACGCCCATCAGCGGTGTGGCCGTCGAAAAAGCTCTGACCCTTCACGGCGACAAGCCGTCTTTCGACTTAAGTTACAGAATCACAAATCCCGGCCCCGAGGAACTCCCCTTCCTCTTCGCCTTGCATCCTGCCATGGCCGTTTCGGAGGGCGACCGAATAGACTTCCCGGACATGCTATTTGAAATGGATCCTTCATATCCCGGTACATTGGCCCATGTTGACTCTCCCTTCATGTGGCCTCTGGCCCGGGGCGAACATTCCGAAACAGATCTGCGCGCGATAAGGCCAGCATCGTCCAAAGAGGTCTACTTCCTGTACGGTCACGGCCATCAGGAGGGATGGTTTGCAATCACTGACCCAGCAAGAAAGTTCTCGATGGGATTCACTTTTTCTCCCGAGGTCTTTCGATCGTGCTGGCTGTTTGCCTCTTACGGCGGATGGCGCGGCTATCACGCACTCCTGGTTGAACCGTGCACATCCTATCCTCAGCTGCTTGAGGACGCGATCCGCCACGGACGAGCCAGCACCCTGGCGCCGGGAGCCGCATTTCAAACAACACTAACGTTCCTCGCGCAGGAGGGTTTAAGTTCCGTCAGCGGAATATCGGAAGAAGGCCTGTTCAAGGAATAATCAGGGAATCTTCCTCTTCCGACGCGTATTCGCCAGACCCGGCAGATCTAAAGCAAAGGGTCCATATGCAAGGTCACGAGATGGCAATGACGGTTTCCGAGTTGTAACCCGGCGGTAATTTGCCCAGCGGGCGGCGCAAGTCGGGCTGCTGCCTCATGAAGGTGGGGCAATCTTAGCGAGGTGTTCATTGAACGAACCGAATACAAATCTGAATCAAAAGAATTCCGTCATCATCACGGGTGTCAGCCTCCATCCGATTCGGACGCCGCGTGTGTCGGGAGACGATTCGCAGCACGTTCTGATCCGCCTGAAAACAGATTCAGGCCTCGAGGGAGTGGGAGAATACGCCGACATTACCGATCTACCCCTGACCATGCCCGACCTCAATGATTTGCAGAAGAGCCTCTCAAATCTGCTGTGCGGGCAGAATGCCATGGAACTCGCCCGGCTGGACCATCTGCTCAGCCTGCTGTTCACGGGGCGCGGCGACACGGGAATTTATACGGGGAGCCTACGGGCCGGCATTGAGATGGCGCTGCACGACCTTGCGGGCAAAGCACTCGATGTGCCTGTGTACGTTCTCTTTGGCGGACCGGTGCGAACCCGAATTAAGGTCTGCTTCCCCATCTTTCGGAACTTCAGCGACCAGCACATTGAGCAGAACCTTGCCATGGTTGAGCGGCTGCTCGGCGAAGGCTTTGACGTTTTCCGGCTTTACATTGGCGCCGCACCGGATTTTGACGAGAAGTTTCTCGCAGCGCTTCGCCATCAGATTGGCGACCAGATCACCATGCAGTCTTTTGACCTCAGCAATCACGTTCATCCCTCCGACGCCGTGCGTTTGATCAACCGCTGCCGGAAATACTACGAACCCCAATACGTGGAAAGCGTGGCGCCGACCCAGGACCTGGACGGAATGGCCGATGTGCGAAGGAGATTGGATATTCCGGTCAGCGAGCACGTGGGCGATTCCCGGCACGCGATCCGGATGTGGGAAGCGCGCGCGGTGGACATCATCAATGTCGCCAACAGCGCCCACGGAGGAATGCGGGAATCGCTGAAGGTCTTTGCCGTGGCAGAAGCCCTGGGCCTGCGCACGATCCTCAGCACGACGCAAGAGACCTCACTCGGCACGGCGGCCGAGGCCCATGTGGGAGCTGCCGTCCTGAACGTTCACTACCCCACGGTGGCCATCGGCCCGATCCTCTACACGGAAGACCCGGCGCGAAACAGGATCCGTTACGCTGATGGTTACATGATCGTCCCCGACGGTCCCGGCCTGGGCATCGAGATCGATTGGGAGAAGGTGGAGGCCTTGCGGTACCAGATCGGCTGGCGCGAGTACGGAATTGACCACTCCGTGCCGGATATCCATGACCTGCAATGGAAGGTGAACATCAGCACGGGCCTGAAAGGAATGAGGAAGAAATAGCATGAGCCAACCGAAAAAGATCAATCTTCTGGAACTGCTGGCTCCGCACCCGCCGCGCACCAACTTCCATGTGATCACGGTCGACCAGGATTACACGGTTCGGGTGGCCAAGACGGTCGGCCGCTTTCCCTGGCACTACCACCCGCACGGAGACGAAGGCTGGTTTGTTTTTGAGGGCCGGCTGAGAATTGATACTGAAGAGGGACCCGTGGAACTTGGCCGTGGCGACTTCACCGTGATTCCGCGCGGGACGCGCCATTCGCCCGAAGTCCTTGTTCCCAACACCATCGTTCTCATCTTCAACAAGCGCCAACTGGGCATGGTGCTCGATCAACCGGATGTCGATCTGGGAGGATTCCGCGAGGAAGACCCCCAGCCTTCTGAATCGAGATGACAATGCTGGCAAACAAAGTGGCTCTGATCACAGGCGGCGGCTCTGGGATTGGCCGTTCTACAGCCCTCGCTTTCGGCAGGCAGAAAGCCTTCACAATCATTTTGGATCAAGACGCTGAAGCCGCGGCGGCGGTGGCGCGTGAGATCGAACAGGCGGACGGCCAGGCGGCAGCCATCAACGCGGACGTCTCGTCAGCAGATCAGGTCTTAGCGGCTTTTGATGAGATCCGCAGGCGCACCTCCAACCTGCACATCCTGGTGAATTCAGCCGGCATATATGTATTCAAAAATGCAACAACTCTGGAGGAAGCAGATTGGGACAGGTGTCTCAATGTTGACCTGAAAGGCGCCTGGCTGTGCGCGGAGCATGCTCTGCCGATGATCATCGGCTCGGGCGGTGGCTCGATCATCAACATCGCCTCCACGCATGCGGTGCGCGCCCAGGGCAATGCCTTTCCTTATGGGGTGGCGAAGGGTGGCCTGCTGTCACTGACGCAGAGTCTGGCGGTGGACTTCGGCCGGAACGGCGTCCGCGTCAACTCGATCTGCCCCGGTCTCGTCATCACGCCGCTCACGACAGCTTATTTCGAACATTCGAAGGTTTCGATCGATCAGCTGACTTCCCTTCAGCCTTTGCCGGTCGAGATTCATCCCGAGGACATTGCCAACGCAGCCTTGTTCCTGGCCTCCGATATGGCCCGCTGCATTACAGGAACGACCCTGTTTGTTGATGCAGGACGTACGGTTTATCTGAGCGTTCGCCATGACGACTGAAGAATGGGACTTCTGGAAATAAGAGAGCGCACCGCAGTCAGCCAGCGGGTAGTCCTGGCGATGCTGTTCTCGGCAACCGCCATCAATTACCTTGACCGGCAAACGCTTTCCATCATCGCCCCCATCCTCCAGCACCAGATTGGCCTGTCCACGATTGATTATTCGCGCGTCGTCTTTATCTTTCTGCTGGGCTACACGATCAGTCAGACGCTGGCGGGAAGAATCATCGACTCCATCGGCACACGCGTGGGCATGCTGCTCTGCGTGGCGTTATGGTCAATGGTCAGCATCCTGCACGGGCTTGTAGTGGGAGTACTCACTCTGGGGCTGCTGCGGCTGTTGCTGGGGCTGGCTGAAGCCGGCAACTGGCCGGGGGGCGTGAAAGCAGTCAGCGAGAATTTTCCCGCAGAGAGGCGCGCCTTCGCGGTGGGCGTGTTCAACAGCGGCTCAACTTTCGGAGCCATCATCGCCCCTCCCATTGTGGCCGCCGTTGCCGCGATCTGGAACTGGCGTCTGATGTTTGTCGCCATCGGCCTGATTGGAATCGTATGGGTCTTGCTGTGGCACCTGCTCTACAGGCCTTGCCAGCCGGCATCCGTGCAACCCCCTGGTGCCGGGTCCATCGCGCGGCACCCGTTCCGCATGTATCTCCGCGAGAAGGCAATCTGGGGGCTGATGATCGGCCGTTTCCTGGCCGATCCGATCTGGTGGTTTTACGCCTTCTGGCTGCCGGTGTACCTGGCGCAAAGCCGTGGGTTCAGCCTGATGCTGATCGGGAGCACCGCATGGATACCCTTCGTCTTCGCGGGGGCGGGTGGCTGGCTGGGTGGATATGTTTCAGACGTTCTGGTCCGCCGCGGAATCCCAACCGTAAAGGCAAGGAAGATTGTGATGGCGGTCAGCGCTCTGTTGATGCTTTTTGGCATTCCGGCCTTCGAAGTGCGCAGCAACGTGGTGGCGCTTGCCTGGATCAGCGTAGTCCTGATGGGCTACACCAGCTGGGCGAGCAACATCCTCAGCCTGCCGGCGGACCTTTTCCCAAGCGAAGAGGTCGCCCAGGTCACGGGCCTCAGCGGGACGGCGGCCGGCCTTGGGGGCATGCTGTTCACTCTTGCGACGGGCTGGCTGGTCGTCAATATCTCCTACGACTCGGTGTTTATCGCCAGTTGCGTGATGATCCTATGCGCCGCTGTCGTGATCGTTATAATGGTCCCCCAAACCCGGTTGGCCCAATCGAGTACGGAGTGAGGCCCCGAAAAAAAGATGTCACCAGAGCCCGACCTTGCATTGGAATGATTTCAACTGCCGTGAAACCCAAGGCTCAGAAACATTATTGAAGTTCAACCATTCGGAATTCGAACAAACCAAGGAGCGCCAGATATGAAGAACACACTATTGTCAGTTGCGCTGGGCGGCATACTGCTCGTCGCCTCGGTGAGCGTGGTGCGCGCCCAGGCAACCCACCCTGGAGTCGAATCGGACACCGCACAGCTTCAGATGTGGTTACAGCAAGGCAAATTCCGTTTTGCCCGTTTTGATGGGGGCCCGATTGAAATTCAAAAAACCATCCGCTCCGCCTGGGGGATGCGATTCACTCCTGAGGAGCAGAAGGTTCTCGCCAACGTGTACGGCAGATACGAGTACGGACCGCGCATGGCGGACCTGCTCGTAAAAGCGCACGTCAACTTTGTCTGGGTCACTTATAGCGTCGGCTTTTCATGGGAAGATGAATCCCCGCAGCGCGCCCTGGTCCGTGAGATCACACAAATACTCCACGCGCACGGCATCAAAGTCGCAGCTTACATGGACGCTCACAGCATATTCTGGCAGAGCATGTTCCGGGATGTGCCGCAGTCCGTCAGATGGATTACGTTTGACCCGAACGGCCTCCCCTACCGTTACTCAGACGGGCTCGACGCGTTGCGCTATATGGCGAACCTGGATGACCCCGGCTGGGTCAAGTACGAAGAGAAACGGATCAGCGCCATCATCGATGACGGCATGGACGCCATTTTCTTTGATAACACCGGCAACCCCGACTGGAGCAGTGATGAAAGCGAGGCGGCTTTCTTTACGAAGATTCGTGACTTCATCCACAACAAGAAGCACTCGGACATCCCGATCTTCTCAAACTTCGGACTTTCACCCTCGCGCGCCGCGCTGAACCGCTATATGGATTTCACCTTCGACGAGCACTGGGTCGAGCCGGGAGCCTGGGGCCCGGAGTGGGAAGTGTCCAACATCCGGCGCACACGCTATATCCGCGGACTGCTTCCGCCGCAGAAACCCTTGATCGCGGAGTACTCGTTCTTTCACGAAGGAAACCGGTCGACCGGTTTCTTGAAACCCGAATCCGAAGAACTATCCATTGCTGAAGCCGCGGCCTTTGGCGCAGCCTACACCTGGGACATGGAGGGTCCGTTTGATGCCGGCCTGGTCAACAACGATCCCCAAGCCCACCGTTCCTGGGATGCCATCAGCCGGTACAACGGGTTTCTGGTTGACCACGAATCGCTCTACACCGGTGCTGAGAACGTGACGCCGCTGGCAGTCCTGCTGCCTGACGATTTCAAGCCGGGATTTGCCTGGACAGACCCGACCCCGCTGCTGGATTGCCTTTCCCGCAGCAGCCTGCTGTATGCCGTCAAGCTCGCAAAAAATGAGACCCCGGCAGATTTGAAAGCCTATGCGGGGATCATTCTCCCGTCGTACGAAGGAATCTCTTCTGGAGAGAAACAGATGATCCGAAAGTACCAGGCCGGTGGCGGAAGAGTATATGGGTTCGGCATTGCATCCAGCCCGCATGACGGATTTGCGGAGTTTTCGAGCGGGGACATCGTGCGACGTCTGGCGACTGACCGCACGGCGCAAGAGGAAGTGATAACAAAGGCAAAAGCGTTGGCACACGGTGCGACTCACATCGAACTCCGAACGAATAGCCACGTCCTGGCCAATGTAACATCTCTTAACAACCACCGGGAAATCATCCTGCATCTGCTCAACTACGATCCCAAACCCGCTGAGCAACTCGAAATCCAGCTTTTCCTGGGCCATCCCTACAGAGATCTCGCAGGGAAATCGCCTATTCTGGTTTCGCCCGACACGCCGGCAACGACCCTGAAGGGCGTGCAATGGGAAGAAAATACCTTGCACGTGACGCTGCCGACCTTGACGCGTTACTCCGTAGTCGTGTTGAAGTGAACGTGGGCCAAGACAACACTACACATGAGAGAAAAAGGACCATCAAGTGTCTAGATTATCGACCGAATGTCATTCTCCTTCGCCTCTTATCAGCCGGCATGCGGTTCGCACGATGTTTGTCTTGCACCCAATGCTCGATCACTCAGGCCTCGCTTTGAGGCTCGCGCTCTGAGAATCTGGCGCGACCTCTGGCCTGCCCATGAAATGGAAGGCAATCGGGAGCGCGCAATCACGGCCAGGGTCATGCTGACGCATCTTGATCGCAGCGGTCAATCGTGTAACTTGTAAGTCTTGCCGAATCCGTATCTACACTATCGAGGGAGGGCCAACAAGAGATGAAGCGGCGATATTCACGAAGAGAATTTGTGCGGAAGACCTCGCTGGCGCCGCTGGAACTTTCAGCGCTGGCCTGGCTCTCTAAATCGCCGTTAGCCAGCGCGGCGCCGGCCGGCGAGGGGACGCTGTGGCAATCCTTTCTCAAGCCGCCGGACGACGCGCGCATCATGATGCGATGGTGGTGGTTTGGTCCGGCCGTGACTCACGAAGAACTTGAGCGGGAAGTGCGCGCGATGAAAGAGGGTGGTATCGGCGGGTTTGAAATTCAGCCGGTTTATCCGCTGGCGCTCGATGACCCTGCTCGGGGGATCGGCAATCTGCCCTATCTCTCGGACGGATTCTTGGATGCGTTGCGGTTTGTCAATCAGAAGGCCGGAGAGATGGGCATGCGGCTGGACCTGACGCTCTGCAGCGGGTGGCCTTATGGAGGCAGCCAGGTCCAGGTGGCTCAGGCCGCCGGCATGCTGCGCGTTGTGCAGGTCCCGGTGCCGGACGGGAACGATTCGGTTGCCGTGCCAAGCCTTGAGGCGGGAGAGTCTCTGCTGGCAGCCTGGGCCGTCCGGGATGATCACGAACAGCTTTCGGGAGCGGGCGTGCAGGCGCTGGATGACATCAGTGGCCCGCGAGTGCCATTGAAGGGACCCGGCCCATTCCACTCCGTGCTGTTTTTCGTTGCCAGCCGGACGGGCATGCAGGTGAAACGCGCGGCGGTCGGCGCTGAAGGCTTTGTAATCGATCACTACGACCGCACGGCTGTCGATGCCTATCTGCGCTCGACGGGTGACCGGCTGATGCAGGCTTTCGGATCCCAGAAGCCTTACGCTGTTTTCAGCGACAGCCTCGAAGTTTTCATGTCCAACTGGACGCCGGACCTGCTGGAAGAATTCCGCCGCAGGCGCGGTTACGACCTGAGGCCCCATCTGCTGGCGCTGGTGGGCGATGCCGGCGCTGAAACTTCGGCCATTCGCTGCGATTGGGGCCATACGCTCGCAGACCTTGCCGATGAGCACTATCTGGTTGCGCTGCGGGAATGGGCCCATCGAAACGGCACCCGGCTGCGTTGCCAGGCTTATGGCGAACCGCCCGTGACCCTTTCGAGCAGCCGGCTGGTGGACCTTCCGGAGGGCGAAAATCCCGACTGGCGAGGACTCAGCCCGGCGCGCTGGGCCGCCTCCGCCTGCCATCTGTACGGCAAGCCGGTTACCTCCGCGGAGACCTGGACGTGGATCCACTCCCCGGCCTTCCGGGCGACCCCCTTGGATCTGAAAGCCGAAGCCGATCGCAACTTCCTTCAGGGCATCAACCAGATTGTCGGCCACGGATGGCCCTACTCGGCGCCCGAGGCCGGCGAGCCCGGCTGGTGTTTTTACGCTGCCGGCGCCTTGAACGATCACAACCCGTGGTGGCCGGTGATGCCGGACCTGGCGCTTTACCTGCAGCGGGTCTGTTTTCTCCTGCGCCAGGGCAAGCCCGCGAACGACGTGGCTGTGTATCTCTCGAACAGCGATGCCTGGGCCCGGTTCACGGCCCACAGCAAGCCTTCCGTCAATACGGTGCTGGCTTCTCTGCTGGGGAAGAAGGTGTTCGCTGCCATTCTGGACGCGGGTTTCAATTTCGATTTTATCGATGATGAGTCGATCGACCTTGTGGGAACTCCCTATGCCGCAATCGTTCTGCCCGGGGTTGAGCGGATTCCACTGGCCACGTACCAGAAGCTCCGGACCTATGCGCAGCAGGGAGGAGTTCTGATGGCCACCCGCCGCAAGCCCGATCGTGCACCCGGGTTGCTGGACGGCCAGCGCGACAGTGAAGATATTCAGACGCTTTCCCGTGAACTGTTTGAGCTTCAGAACCACAAAGGTTCCTTTGTTGAAGACGAAGCAGGCATTGGCGCTGCGCTCGCCCAAAGGCTGACGCCTGACGTTGAACTGAATCCCAAAGTACCGGAAATCGGGTTTATCCGCCGCAAGCTCGATGCTGGGGAACTCTACTTTCTGGCGAACACCGGCAATCAGTCGCAGGATGTTCAGGCCACGTTCCGGGTGAAGAGACTATCGCCCGAGCACTGGGACCCGTTGACGGGAACCAAGTCCGCCGTGCCATGGAGCGCTGCACGTGACGGACGAATCGTGGTGCCCCTGCACCTGGACGCCTATGAATCTGTGATTCTCATGTTCTCCGGCTCCTCGCACGCGCCGGCTCCGGCCCGTTCTGTTCCAAATGGATTGCCTGCGCCCATCGACCTGAGCCGCAACTGGAAAGTGAGTTTCAGGGGGACGGAAAAGTCTGTCCAGATGGACCGGTTAAAATCCTGGACGGAGTTGGAAGGGCTTCGCTTTTTCTCCGGCCAGGGCGTGTATGAAAAAACCGTATCCGTTCCGGAATCGATGCTGAAGCACGGAGCAAAGCTTTATCTGAATTTCGGCCAGGGAGTTCCGGTTGAACCGCATCGGCTTCAGAATGGCACGCGGGCCTGGATGGAAAGTCCGGTGCGGGAGGTGGCCGTGGTCTTTATCAACGGCCGGCGCGCCGGATCCGTATGGCATCCGCCCTACGAATTGGAAGTCACGCCGTGGTTGCAACCGGGAGCGAACACCTGCCGGATTGTCGTCGGCAACCTTGCCATCAATTCGATGGCAGGGAAATCGCTTCCCGGCGACCGCCTTCTGGGCAGCCGCTACGGCAAACGATTTTCACCCCAGGACATGAACGACCTTCAGCCTCTGCCCTCCGGCTTGCTGGTGCCCATCACCCTGCTTGCGCGCTGAGACCGAGTGAAAGGTTCTTCTAAAGAGGCACACTTCTTCATGGTGGCGTGCCCCAAGGTTGAACCTGGGGTTGTGACCTGCTCCCCTAAATCTGCGCAAAATGGAATATTGAGGTGCCCGAGTTTTTGTACTACCCGGAGTGAGAGAGTTTACATTACGGCCTCGGGCTGTTATGTAAACTCTCTCACTTGGATTGGTACAAAATCTCGGCCAGGTCAAGGCCATGAATGCCACGAATGCGGTTGCGGTCAGCGCTTTTTGGGATTCCCGCCCGTCCTGTTGAGCCATTCATTGAAGTCGCCGAGCTTCACGGAAACAGTTACTGGAACCTCGGTGAAGGACACCTCTACGGTGTTCAGGCCTCGGCTATTTCCCCGGCCCAGTCATTACCCCGAATCGGAGAGCATGCAGGGTCCGGAAAAGTAAGTCGCCCCCGCACTCCGACCACCTTACCGGAATTGCAAAACAACTGATGCCGGTGTACTTTTGCTACTGGATACTGCTAGCTTCAGCCTGCCGGTGCTCTTCCGTCGCGCCGGAAGGCTGCTGGGGAATGGCACTTACTGATTCCTCCACCAGACTCGCAAGCGACCCTTCCGGGATTGGGGCGTTCAGATGTTGGGTCTCGTCTGTCTGAGGAGCCTTGGGATCTGAGGGCCGCTCAGCCTCAGTCTCCTTCTCAGCCAGGTTGAGCTTGACATACAAATTGAACATTGACATGACGTTCGAACCGTTGAAAGGGGTTCGATCGACCCTCTCGAGCACCTTTTCGCATATGATTTTGAAATTCGCCCGGCGCTTGGCAAAGAGGCCAGTCGCGTGTGCGTGACGATAGATGCTGTCACGAGAGACATCGAAGTCTTTCGCAATCTGTCCCGTGTACCCCCACGCCACCCAGGCCTCATCGATTTCCTCGCGGCGTGGATGCTTGCAAATTGAACACTGCGCCTGATGGCGCCCCAGACTGACAGGCGCACCGGCCTTCTCTCTGCACTGTGTCTGATCTGTTTCTTTGCTATCCATTGAATATCTCCTTTTAGATAATGTGGGAACCATCGGTTCCCCTTACTAGGGTGTAGATAGTTCAAATTTTCCTGTCACCCTCAATTTGGCGCTGGCGGGCAACTCCCACTTCTCTGCTACGGCGGGGAACACTGCCGGTCCCTCCTAGGCCTTTGCGGCTAAAGGATTCGGAACCGGCGGTGTTTACTGACAGCAGGCGGTTACCTCAACTTGATGACCGTATTCAAGAAATTCCAGTCCGCGTCCAGATACGTGAATTGGGACCCGGCATCTCGCAGCCGGTCTGAACACTGGCTGCACCCGTAGTGGGCATCCGCGACCACTCTTGTTGACGGCGGCAGTCGGAACTTCTTCTTGATGGCCCGGACCCACCGCTCGCTTTTCGCTGTACACAAGTCGGTATAAACAATGAATTGGCCAGCTGTGTCGTCAAAGCTGACCCGGCCTCGGGGAGTTGATTTGTACATCGTGAAGACGTCTATTTTTTTGGCCTTGACCAGGGAGTACCAGAAGTCCTGGAGACCCAAACCGTACGTTCTGTAACCGCCAAACGGTGGGACAACAGACCACGGGGTTGAACGCGCCAGGAGTTTTCCGTTAATAATAAAGAAGACGCCCACTTCCGCCTCTTTCCTGCCTTTGGCCAGTTGGGTAAGCCGCCTCAGTTCACGTTTCTGCTTTGGCGATGGATAACCGCACACGGCGTAAAAGTTCTCGAAGACATGCCTCTGCCAGCGCCTTAGTTCTTCCCATCCCCCGGGCGTCAGTTTGATCTCAAGCCAAGGGCTGATTTGAGTCGAGCCTGCCTTCGCTCGACCTGTCCTGCTCACTGTAGGTTTATAGCTATTCATTTAACTCTTCCTTCTCTAAAAGAATTCCAAAGTCATATAACTTTGGTGTGGGTGCCGGTGGAAAGCAGGAGGTCCGCCTTACCATACGGTCCACAAGGATAGATACTGGATTTTCAAAGAAACCTTTCCAGAATCCGGAATGGACCATTCTTCGGCCGCCGGCCGGTTATGGGCATCTCCTAATTAATGCTGTTTTCTATGGAAAATCACTGGCCAGGATTCCTTGGCTGGCATAAGTTGGTGGCCAGTAAAATCACCATTGTCCAGAAATTACTCTCACATACTCAACTAGATACAAGGATCTCCCCGGGTCGTTGTACTGCAAGAAAAACCGTGGAATGGGAGTCTCTCTCAAACGGGAGCACTGCGCATATGCAGATTTATAGAGACTGAGGTGCTGTTGCAGCCGTTCTTTTTGGGTGGCCAAAAAGAGGTGGACCGCGACGGCCACCCCGGACCTTGGGGTGACCGGATTTTGGTATGAAGGTCTCCTTTTTAGGTCCATTCAATAAGCCAATTTGAGCGTGGAGACAGCCTTGGCGCGTATTTGCCTGCAACCTCAGAGGGATTGAAGATGAGAATCTGTCTCACCCCGGCTGGCTGAACGCGTCGCGCCTCGCTGCCGTAAACACACGGGCGGATAGCCCGAGCGAATTCGGACTGAATTCAAGTTGAGCAGCTTCTCGATGACTATTACCCCGCCCGGTTATCAGACAGACTCCGCGGGTGGTCCTCTTCTCAAAATGCCATCCTCGGTGCCCCCAGGCTTCCGAAGGGCATAGTTATCCCCTAATACTGAATACCGCCTTCGAGTTAAACATTTCCCCCAAAATCTTTTCAGAGAGCAGATTTTTTGGCAAAGAAGTGACATTTCGCACCACTTTGCATGTGATCAGTGCCCTGAACAGTTGCGGAGGAGTACATCCGGCTTCAGTTTTTTGGACTCTAGCTGGAGGTGGATGATAGATTTTCTGAGCACCGTCCGGTTCCACTAACCGGCTCGGGTATTCTGCCGACTCGACCTCGGGCCACTGCGGATTTTTGGAGGGGTACGGACAGGGTCGGCGGAGTTCCCACAGGTCGATCCTGCGCGCACCCTCATCCAGTTCATTTGCCTTCGAGGAAAATACAAACAAACGATTTCCGACTGCTGATGAAGTCTGACTGGCAGTTGCATCAGCCAGCCGGGGAGTACACGGCGGCAATCTTTCCAGGCTTTAGATCACTGCTATTCGGTTTCTAATTCGAACCGGAAAATAAAATTCCATCTACGGGCCCCCTATACAGGGGGATGAGAAAAATTCCCCGTTTCAGACAAAGGAGAATCTCCGGTGCCAGAACTGATAGATATAAGGTCGGAGACAACTCAGCAGAAGCATGGCCGTCTTGTCAATCCGGGAGGGCACGCGGCACAGTGCACGATTTGCCAGCATCCTAATCGGGCAGATATCGAAGACGGCGGATTCAATGGTTCAATCCCGAAAAGTCCCAGCAGTGACAAGGTCCAGTAGGAGGAGCCTTTAAAGTAGCTCCGAGGTGGAGACAGTGGTCGGGAGGCTGGAGTGAACCTGATAGTACCAGGTTGCAGGAGGTGGAGTTGGGTCCGGGTAAAGCTGATCGAGCGACTCGTCGGGCCGTAGTACTCATACGTTTGCACCCAGGTCAGGGTCGTGACATCACATTTAGGTCTGTTCAAGATTTCCCATGGTACCCTGAGGCCAGCGGCTCAGCTGGGCGGATATCGCCAGCTCGAAAACCTATTTCCGTGTCTACTTAACTGCTCCCCGTAGTGAGATTTCAATCTGAAAGCCGCAACACGCACTCACAGTCATCATGGCGCATGAAACGGCTAAGTTATTGAAACCACCCATTCGAGGGGGACCGTAAGAACCCCTAAGTCGCAACAAATCTGTCCTGACCGAGCCTGAGAGGAGATGAACCCGGGCGGGTGGCTCCGGAGCTAGTTCCACTCGTTCATTGCGTGGCACGAAGCTTCATGAATATTCTTTTGCAATTGATCGATGTCGGCCCGTGAAGCTTCAAAAATAAGACGTGGCAAAAATGTGGGTGAAAGCTCGATTCTGCCAGGTATGTTGTGTTAGAGGACGGGATAAGCAGGCGTTCAACTGTTGACTTACCTGACAGGCGAACGGATTCCCGCTAAGGAATCCCTCAAGCAACACCCTGGAATGAGATGTCAAAATCCAAAAAACTAGTTAGCCCGAGGAAACGATGAAGCTTTTAACCGAGGAAGACGTCGCAATACTCACGGGGCTTTCCCACGACACACTCGCGCAGTGGCGTTCGCAGAGACGGTGCATTCCGTATTTGAAGATTGGCCGGGCGGTGCGGTATGATCCTGCTGAAGTACAAGCCTACTTGGAGCATTGCAGGGTTTCTGTCTTCAATCCACACGAAAGGAGACAGAAATGAGCGTTTACAAGCGAGGTGGTGTTTACTGGTATGACTTCTGGTTTCAGGGACAACGTTATCGCCAATCGACCAGCCTCACGAATAAGACAGCCGCAGGACGGGCTGAGGCAATTCACAAGGCTGAATTGGCAGAGGGAAGGGCGGGGATTGTTAGTCGAGGTCCCAGTCCAACATTCGAGGACTTCGTGAAAAATGAGTTTTCCCCGTGGTCTGAAAAGGAACATGCGGCGCACCCAAACACGCATGAACGCTATCAGACCAGCGCAAAGCCTTTAATAAGCTTCTTCGGGAAGCAGACTCTCTATGTAATCAACAGCGGTCATGTCGAGAAGTTCAAGCTTTTTCGATGTGGGAAAATCTCACCAGCAGGAACCAACCGGGACCTTGCGGCACTAAGGCTCATGTTCAATTTCGCTAACAAGCTCGGTCTGGTTTCCCGGAACCCGGTCAAGGGGGTTAAGTTCCTGCCCGAAGGTCCGGGTGCTATGCGGGTAGTTTCTCACGATGAAGAACGAGAATACATGGCAGCAGCAAACCCATTGCTCAGAGATGTGGCAACTCTGATGGTGGAAACAGGAATGCGCCCGGAAGAGGTGTTCACAATTCGCCCTGAGAATGTGCATCTCGAAAAGCGCTATCTCTTTGTGCCGAGCGGTAAGACGCGGTTTGCAAGGCGCAATATTCCACTGACAGAGGCGGCGGTTAGAATCCTAAAGAGGCGGCTTCGCAAAGCTCGCGGAACCCATCTCTTTTGGCACAAGTGCGATGTGCATCGCCCATTGACAACGGTGCAAAAGGCACACGAGAACGCGATTAAGGAAGCGAAAATCAAAGAGCCTTTTCGCCTTTACGACTTTCGGCACACGTTCGGTTCGCGCTCCGCTATGGCAGGTGTGGACTTGGCTACGCTGAAAGAGTTAATGGGGCACTCCCACATTTCGATTACAATAAGGTACGTTCACCCTACGCCAAAGCACAAACGCGAAGCCGTGGACAAGTTGGAGCACTTTAATATCGAGCAAGTGTTTGCAATGCACGAAAACCTCTCGGGGTCCCCACAAAAGTCCCCACAGTAAGAATTGAAGAGTCCAGAAGTGCTTTGTATATTGTTGAAACGACAGGCCGGAGGGATGGGTGAGCGGTTGAAACCGGCGGTCTTGAAAACCGTTAGCCTCGGAAGGGGCTCGGGGGTTCGAATCCCTCTCCCTCCGCCAATATTACTCC
>Ga0307374_10002307_pt1 | contig 34083 bp, 35 predicted proteins | sample OX3MG_FD_202532 | JGI IMG/M metagenome (GOLD analysis project Ga0307374, IMG submission 202532) | Soil microbial communities from Risofladan, Vaasa, Finland - OX-3 | ecosystem: Environmental > Terrestrial > Soil > Coastal area > Acid sulfate soil | place: Finland: Risofladan, Vaasa | collected... | reverse complement strand
GCTGGCCGCGCGAGGAGCGCAGGGAGGCGTCGAAGATCATGCTGCGCGCGCTGGTAGAGCGGCGCATCGGGCGCCGCGATCAGGCCAACGCCTGGATCTGGCGCCTGGCGGAGTACACGCGCGATGTGCACGAGGAGTATGCGGTACAGCGCTGGCCGGAGACCAAGCGGCTGCTCGGCCTGCTCGTCAACTCCGCAGGCGGGGCACACGCGCGCAATGCCCGGCGGCTGATTCACGCCTCGCGCAAGCAGGACCGCCGGCTGGCGGCGGCACTGCTGGCCGCGGCACTCGCGCATACGCCCGAGGCCGAGGAGGCGCTGCGCGGGGCTCGCACGCGGATGGCGCGCAAGCCTCAGGCGCTTGCCCGCGAGCTGCTGCGCAACTTCCCCAAGCGCCGCGCCCGTAACGCGCGGCGAAGGCGCAAGGGATCAAAGAATGGCTCGGGCGGGGAGGGCAACGCCAGGGCGGCTAACTCCCGCAGGGCGGCCCAGGCGCCGGGCGATGCGGTGCTGAGCAGAGCACTGTCGCGCAGAGCAGCCAGCGCCGAGGGCAACGGTGGCGAGTTGGCACCCGGCATGGGTGAGAAGCTGCAGCGGAATGTCGATGAAGCGCTTCATCACGCCGAGGAGTGAGCACCGGCTGCGCTGCTACTGACCGGGGAGCTCGAGGTGAACCTCACCCGCGTCGAGCGTCGTATACCCGCCTGCGTCCAGGGCGACGATCAGCCGCCCCTCGCCATCGATCCCCTCTGCGCACCCACGGCCAGCGGCCCACGTGACCATGCGCCCGCGCAACGCGTCTCGGGCACGCCAGGCCTCGAGCGTCGCCTGCGCGGGTTCCTGCAGGCGACGTTCCAGGGCCTCCAGCAGGCGCTCCAGCGCCGGCTCGATCTCCGCTTCACTCTTACCCATGCTCGCTGCTCCAGCGCGCAGCCCGTCGGGGAGCTGCTCCAGGCGCACGGCCACGTTGAGCCCGATGCCCAACACCGCCCAGCCCTCCTGCGGCCGTCCCTCAGTGAGGATCCCGGCGAGCTTGCGAAGAGTTTTACTGGAAACGAGCACGACATCGTTCGGCCACTTGATTTGAGCGTCATCCCCGGCGATGTCGCAGACAGCGACCGCGGCGATCAGGGGCAACAGCGGTGGGGGAGAGCGCAGGAGCAGCGAGGCCAAAAGAGAGCTGCCCGCAGGCGCCGTCCAGTGCCGGCCCTGGCGCCCACGCCCGGCGGTCTGTTCGGAGGCTGTGATGAGCGTTCCATGCGGCGCTCCGGAAATCGCCAGCTGGCGGGCGCAGTCGTTGGTCGAGCCGGTCCGGCGCAGGTGCACACGTGGCCGGCCAAGGACGATTTCCCCGCCAGCGTCCGTCAAGGCTAGAGGAGGATCTCCTCGGGGGAATCGATGATCTTCAGGTGCTCGTCCACGCGGGTCATGTTCATCAGCCGCTGAACCTGCTGCGAGCCACGGACCAGCGCGAATGCCTGCCCGCTCTCTGTGCAGCGCTTGTCCAGTGAGAGAATCGCCCGCAAACCTGTGGAATCGATGAACTCGAGTGCGGAGAGGTCGAGTATGACCGTCGCCGGGTCCTCGACCATGGCGTTCTCCACCTCGCTCTCGAGCAGGGGCACGCTGGCCAGATCGAGCTCTCCACCCAAGCGCAACACCACCCGGTCCCCGTTGCGACTCACGTCAATCAAGAGGTTGCTCCCGACTGCCATCGGCCAACACTAGCGCACAGGTTTGGCGCTGAGGTACTTCCTTCGCCTTGAAGTGCGTCAACCTTCAATGCGGAGTGCCAGCAGCGCGATGTCGTCGCGGAGCCGTCCTTGGGCGCGTGTCAGGGCCGCGAGCTCGATGTGCTCGAGGAATCCCTCCAGCGGAAGGCTGGGCGCGGCCGCGCACAGCTCGAACAGACCCTCCTCTCCGAGCAGATGGTCCGGCCTGCCCGCCTCGATGACGCCATCGGTGTACATCAGCAGCGTCTCCCCGGTGCAAAGCGTGATCTCGCTCTCCTCGATGCTGACCGGATCGACGACGCCGAGGACCGTGCCGCTGATACCGGCCTGTCTAACGTCTCCATCTGCACTGATCAGCAGCGGTGGCGGATGTCCGGCGAGCGCAATCGTCAGGCGCGCGCCGTCCTGCACGCGGGTCAGCATGCCCAAGCAGACAGTGCACAGGTCCTCGCCCGGTGGTTGGCGCAGCAGTGCCTCATGGAGCGTCGAGAGCATGTCCGTGGGTGACTGGCCGCTGATTGCCGCGGCACGCAGCGTGTGGCGTGCCAAGGCCGTCACTCCGGCTGCCCGCGGTCCTTTGCCGCAGACGTCGCCGATCACGAGCATCCAGCGGTCCTCTCCGTAGGCGAAGACGTCATAGAAGTCGCCGCCGACGTCGTTGAGCTCGCCAGCGGCGTGGTACAGCGCCTGCAGCTCAACGCCGGGGATCTCGGGCAGTGACTCGGGCAGCAGGGAGCGCTGCAGGACATGCGCGATCCGACCGTGTTCGGTGGCCAGAAAGCTCTCCGCCAGCTGGGCGCGCTTGACCTCGGTGATGTTCTCGAAGACGTTGACGGCGTAGAGAATGCGCCCGGTCTCGGAGTCGGTGACCGGAGAGGAGCGGACCACCAGCCAGCGCTCCTCTCCTGTGGCCCGGACGATGTTTCTCACCACCAGTGGTTCGAGATGCTCCCCCGCGAACAGCCGTCGCCCGGGCATCTGCTCAAGGTCGAGCTCTTCTCCCTGCTCGTCGAGGACCAGGAAGCGTGGCATGATCGTCCCCGGAGCGGCCTCGATCAGCTCGCTCGGCGTGGCCACCCCGAGCAGGTCGGCCGCCGCCTGGTTGGCAAAGACCATCTGCCCGTGCTCGTCGGCCACGGTGATCGCCTCGGCGAGATTGACGAGAACCGCCTGAAGGCGCTGCTCGACACGGTGCAGATCGGAGAACAGGCGGGCGTTGTCGATCGCCAGGGCGGCGCGGCGGGCAAGCTCGCAGACCAGATCCAGATCTCCCGGCGCATAGGGCTCACCCTCAGCGAGCCGCAATACCGAGAGGGCGCCGAGCGTGCGCTCCCGCGCGCGCAGAGGTGCCACGACCGCCGAACGGTAGCCGTGCTCGATCATGAATCTCGCGTGTTCAGAGCCCTGCGCGAACGTTCGCAGCGAGGTGTCGGCCATCACCGCCAGCAGTTCCGGCTGGCCACTGCGGATGACCCGGGCAACGGGATGCGCGCCGCCGGGGTCCAATGGATGCTCCTCGCGCAGCGCTTCGATGCCCCGCGCGATCTGATCGTCTGCCGCGATCACGGCGACATCTTTGATCTTGCCGTCGTCGTCGAGCAGGTCGACCACGCAAATATCGGCCAGCCGCGGCACGGTGAGCTTTGCGACCTCGCGCATCGTGGTTCTCGGATCAAGCGAGCTGGCCAGCGCCGCACCAGCCTCGACCAGCAGGTCAATGCCAGGCTCTCGCCGTGCAGTCCCCCTTACTTCGCTCACGACGTCAAGTATCACAGCCTCAATTGGCCGGGCCGAGCTCCCGGCGTGTGGGCAGGCGTCCCTAACGTTGATCGAGGAGCTGCAGGGCGAGCACTGCTGTCCGGCCGGCCTCTTCGAAGCTGTGATCGTCGCTGAGGCTCCCTAGGACGGGCGCGAGCTCACCGAGCACCGAAGCGGCGGTCCCAGCTTGCCCACTGGGCAGCGGCCCGACGCGCAGCTCGAGCAGGCGCGGCCCGACGGCGATCCCCACACCAAGATGGCTGCCAGTGATCGACTGGAAGGCTTGGGCCGCGATGAGGTCTGCCAGGAGCTGTGCGTCTGAGAGACGATCGGTAGAGAAGCTGGCGCGGGCGGCCAGCGCGCAGACCAGACGCGGCAAGACCGCGCGCGCGAGGCGTGCAGGCGTGATCGCGATCGTGGCGGCTGTGAGCTCGGAGCCCTCGCAGAGAGGAAGCTCGAGCTCGCCGTGTGCGTTGGCGCCGAGTAAGAGCGTCTCAGAGGGGTTGGCAAACTCCATGCGAACCTCAGTCCCACCACCGGACCGCTGATCAAACTCGACACTGACGGCGAGCGCCTGGATCACTCCTAGCCCGAGCTCGAGGTGCTGCTCGCCGGTCTCACCTGCCTGCAGCCCGTAATCCAGTGCGTGATGCAGACCGACGCCCTCGTCGCGTACAACCACTGTGATGAGGCCTTCAGCGATGTGAATGTCGGCCTCGAGAGGTCCGTGGCCTCCTTGATAGGCATGAAGGACCACGTTGTTGGCGGCCTCGGTGACGGCCGTGGTGATGTCATCTAGCGCTGCGGGAGGGAGGTCGATCGCTTCCGCGACGCCTGTCAGCGTCGTACGTATGAGCGAGACGTTCTCGGGCTGGTTGGTAAGCCGCAGGCGAACGTTTGGCGGCTCGAGGGTCGGCATGCGCTCAACCGGCCATGATGCGCCTTGCCCGGCGAAGGCGCCCAGAGCTTCTCGGCCCGCGATCAAGATCCCTCGGCATGCGCGTGGGCGAGGACTCGTAGCTGCTGCAGCGAGCGGCGCAACAGGCGCGAGACCTGCATCTGGGAGATACCGGCGCGACGGCCGATCTCAGCCTGGCTGAGCTCCTCGACGAAGCGCATGCGAAGGATGGCCCGCTCGCGCACAGGGAGCTGCCGCAGCGCGGGGACGAGGGTGGCGTCCAGCTCGATGAGCTCGTAGCGCTCGTCCTCGCTGCCCAGCGCCTCCAGGTGGGTGAGGAGATCCTCGCCCTCGTGGTGGGTACGAACGGGCGCGTCGAGGGGAAGCGCTTCGTAGGCTTGCCCGGCGAGCAGCCCGTCGAGGACCTCCTCGTATCCGAGCTCGAGATACTCCGCGAGCTCAGAGACGGTGGGCGCGCGACCGCGAACGCTTGCGAGCTGCTCCTGGGCGTTGCTCACCGCAAGCGCCCGCTCCTGCAACTCGCGCGGCACATGCAGGCCCCAGGTGGAGTCACGAAAGTAGCGCCGCAGCTCGCCGAGGATCGTCGGGACCGCAAACGCGGCGAACGCGCTCTGGCGCTCCGGGTCAAAGCGGGCGAGCGCCTTGAGCAGGCCGAGCGAGGCGACTTGGAGCAGATCCTCAAACGGCTCGGAGGTGTGCGCGTAGCGGCGGGCGAGGCTGCGCGCGAGCGGCGTGAACCGCCTGATCAGCAGCTCGTGCGCTGTGCGATCACCGTCGCCGCGCCAGCGTGCGAACAGCTCATTTGGATCGTCCTGCTCGGTGCAAACACCGGGGCGGCGTGCGGCCGGCGCTACAGAGGCCATGGCCATCGCTTCCTCCTTCCATGAAATGAAGAGGGCTTGTCCCTCGGCGAATCACCTATGAGGGGCTCCTACCCGTCTTCTGAGCAAGACAAACAGCTGGGCGCCAGCGTGCTGCTATTTCGAGGTGAGCTCGGGGAGCGTCTGCGTGAGGCTCTGAAAAGGCGCGAACAGGTCGCCATGCTCCTCGATACGACGGAGGAGCTCGGCCGGCTCGGCGCTGAGATCGAGAGTCTTCTTGCGGCTAACAGCACCCGCCTGCACCTCCTCCCACTGAAGCGGCGTGGAGATCGTGGGGCGCTCGCGTGCGCGCAGTGAGTAGACGCAGATCGTCGTCTTGTGCTGGTCGTTCTGGCTCCAGTCGATGAACACCTTGCCTTGGCGCAGCTGCTTTGTCATGCGCGAGGTGACCAGCTTGGGGTGATCCTTCTCGATCAGCCCGGCGACGGCGCGGGCGAACGGCTTGGTCTGCTCGTAGGTGACCGGGGTGTTGAGCGGCACATAGGCCTGCAGCCCCTTTGCGCCGGAGGTCTTGACGATCGTCTCCAGGTCAAATGCCGCAAACAGCTCTCTCAGCCACAACGCCACCTGGCAGCACTGCTTAAGTCCCGCGGGTGCCCCCGGGTCGAGGTCGAACACGATCGCGGTGGGAGTGGCGATGTTCTCTGCACGGGACAGGCTCGGGTGCAGCTCGAGGCTGGCGAGGTTCGCGACCCAGATAAGTGCCGGCAGGTCGTCCAGGACGCAGTAGTCCAGTACTCCCTCGCGCTCGCTCGAGACCGCTGCGGTGCGGACCCACTCGGGCCTGTGGGAGGGGCATCGCTTCTCATAGAAATACTTGCCCTGCACGCCGTCGGGATAGCGCTTGAGCGTCAGCGGCCGGCCGGCGAGGTGTCCGATCAGCACCGGGCCCACCGCGGCGTAGTAATCGACCACCTGCCCCTTGGTGAACCCGGCCTCTGGGAAAAGGACCTTGCTGCGGTTTGACAGTTTCAGCGTGCGCCCGCCGGCCTCGATCTCGGCGCTGTCCTTACTTTCATTGAGGATCTCGTACGGCCGGCCATCCTCTTCAGCGCTGAGGTCCTGCTCGACCGCCACTTCCGCTGCGGGCTTGTCGTCGCGCAGGCCCTTGTAGACGGAGTGACGCAGGATGCCCTCTTTGGTCCAATGAGAGAACTCGACCTCCGCGACGAGCTCGGGCTCCACAAAACGGGCGCTTGCGGGCGGTTGGGTGCCAACCGGCGCAAATGGACTGTCAGGCCGCGGGCGGGCTTCCAGTTCCTTGGTCAGGCGCTCGAGCTCGCGCTCATCAAAGCCTGTGCCAACGCCACCGGCGTAGCGCAGGACTTGCCTGCCGTCGTGCTCTGAGTAATAGCCCACGAGCAGCGATCCGAGCAGCCCGGCACGACGCCCCTTGCCTGCCTGCCAGCCACCGATCACGAACTCCTGGCGGTTTACGTTCTTGATCTTCAGCCACTCTCCAGTGCGCTGGCCGGGCCTGTATGGGCTGTCCAGCCGCTTGGCGACGATCCCCTCCAGGCCGTGCTCAGCGCTGACCGCGAGAAAGTCCTTACCGGAACCGGAGTGATAGGCGGGGGTCTGCCAGGCGGTCCCCTCCAAGTGCAGCTGCTCGAGCAAGGAGCGACGCTCAGAGTACGAGAGCGCCATGGTGGAGTGACCATCGAGATACAGCAAATCGAAGATCACGTACGTGACGGGCGCCTCGTGCGAGCGCCTGCGAATGACGCTCTCTGAGGTGAGGTGCATCCGGTGTTGCAACTGCTCGAAGCTGGGGTGGCCGTGCTCGTCAAAACAGACGATCTCCCCGTCCAAGATCATTCCCGTCGCGCCGGCCGCCTTACCGAGCTCGCGCAGCTCGGGGTATTGCCGTGTGATATCGCGCCCGTTGCGGTTTTCCAGGCGAACCCGTCCGCCGTCTATAAAGGCCAGGGCGCGAATCCCGTCCCACTTGATCTCATAACCGTAGTCCTGTTCGCTGGCCGGGAGCTTCGACGGCTTGGCGAGCATCGGTGAGAGCTCCTCGGGCATCGGCTCCCGGGGGCCTCCCTGGGGAGGATCCATGCGGTGGATCATCCAGTTCTTGCCGTTGGTCTGAAAGAGGACGTACTTGCCCTGCAGGCGCTCGCCATGAAAGGTCACGATCACCTCGTCGTCACGGAACTTGTGAGTCTCATAAGTGCCGCTGTCCCAGATCTGCACGCTGCCTGCGCCGTAGCTCCCTTTGGGGATCTCACCGGCGAAGTCGATGTAACCGATCGGGTGATCCTCGACGTGCACCGCCAGGTGGTTGGTCTTGGGGTCCTGCGGGATGCCCTTGGGGACCGCCCACGACACGAGCACCCCATCTCGCTCTAGCCGCAGATCCCAGTGCAGGCTGCGCGCGTGATGCTCTTGCACGACGAAGCGGGCACGCTCGACGCCTGCGCCGGTCTCACCCGCGGGCTCAGGCGTGCTGTGAAAGTTCCGTTTGGCTTTGTACTCGCGCAGCGGGCGCTCAGCGGCAGTCGTGCTTCGCTTCACTTGCTCTCACCGTACTTTCTCACGGCTCTCAAAGGAGATTCCCAAGGATGAAGTTACTCAACCCAAGCAACTGCCCTCTGGGGTCCGACCAAACGCGGCTCGCCCGCGCTTCGCGCGGGAGGAGGGTTCTCCGTGAGAAACTCGCTTACACAAGTGCGTACGTTCCACCATTCCGCATACACGGCTCCTCAGATCGCCGCTGCGCGCACGCAGCAGGAGCTGAGCGTCGCGGTGTGCCTGCCCGCGCGCGAATGCGTGGGTACGGTGGGAGAGATCGTGACGGCGCTCGGCGCCCTGCGCGAGGCGGGCGCGCTCGATCGGATCGTGGTCATCGACGCGGCCTCACCGGACGGCACCGCCGGGCTGGCGGCGCAGGCGGGCGCGGAGGTGCTCCAGCAGGACGACCTCTTGCCATCGTTTGGAGCGGTGCTGGGCAAGGGCGACGCCATGTGGCGCGCGACCTCGGCGCTCGATAGCGACGTGGTGTGCTTCATCGACGCCGACAGCGAGCGCTTCTCAGCGCACTTCGCGACGGGCCTGCTCGGCGCGCTGCTGTGCGAGCCGGACGTGTCGTTCGTCAAGGCCTTCTACCGCCGTCCCCTCACCGGCGATACAGCAGGCGGCGAGGAAGGCGGGCGCGTGAACCACCTGATGGCGCGGCCAGCACTGGCGCTGTTCTACCCGCAGCTCGCGGGCGTGCGCCAGCCCTTGGCGGGGGAGGTGGCAGCGCGCAGGGATTTGCTGGAACGGCTGCCGTTTGTGACGGGCTACGGCGTCGAGATAGCGATGCTGATCGACGCCTGGCGCGCGGTCGGTGAGGCGGGGATCGCACAGGTGGACCTGGACGAGCACCACAACCGCCACCAGCCGCTTTCGGCGCTGTCGCCGATGGCGCTGACGGTGCTGGCAACGATCACACGCCGTCTGGAGCAGGAAGGGCGCCTGGTGGGCGAGGGCGTGACGGGGAACGCCCCGGTTGAGCGTCCGCCGCTTCAGAGCCTCGCGGGGCTTTCGCCGAGCCGCGTATGAGGACCGGCCGGAGAACCTGACGTGCAGCAGCTCGACGGCCGGCTGATCTTCTCGGCGACGGACCTCATCAACTACCTCGAGTGCCCACACCTCACCCATCTCGACATCGAGATAGCGCTCGGGCGCCTGAGCCTCACAGAGACCCGGTCGGACACCACCGAGCTCGTTGCACGCAAGGGCAACGAGCACGAGCGGGCCCACCTGGCCCAGCTACGCTCCGAGGGGCGCGAAATCGTCGAAATCGAGTGTCCTGTGGGTTTGGACGGCACGCGCCAAGGCGCGCAGCGCACGGTCGCGGCGATGCGAGCCGGAGCCGAGGTGATCTATCAGGGCGTCCTGTTCGACGGCGCCCGCTGGCGCGGGTACAGCGACTTCCTCCAGCGCGTCGAGTCTCCTTCGGAGCTTGGGGAGTTCAGCTACGAGGTCTCAGACACCAAGCTCGCCCGCCGCGTCAAGCCCTACTTCCTGCTGCAGCTCTGCTTCTACTCCGAGCTCGTCGCTTCCATCCAGGGCACCGCGCCCGCGAGGATGCACGTCGTGCTCGGGACCCGCGAGGTCCAAACGTTCCGGCTGGCGGACTTCGCCGCCTACTACCGCGCCGTCAAGCATCGTTTCGAGGCCGTCCTCGATGCCGGCCTATCCACTACATACCCGGACCCCGTCGAGCACTGTGGCCTGTGCAGCTGGGAGGAGCACTGCATCGCGCGGCGCGAGGCCGACGAGCACCTGAGCCTCGTCGCCAACATCCGGCGCTCCCAGCGCACTGCACTGAACGGGCGGAACATCGCGACCGTCTCGGCGCTCGCGACCGCCCAGACAGAGGACCGGCCAGCGCGGATCGCCTCCGCCGCGTTCGAGCGCCTGCGCGCACAGGCGAAACTGCAGCTCGCCCAGCGCACAACGGGCGAGCTCCGCTACGAGCTGCTCGAGCCCGCGGATGATCGCGGCTTTGCCCGCCTGCCGCAGCCATCTGAGGGGGACATCTTCTTTGACATGGAGGGCGACCCGTTCTTCGACGATGGCCTCGAGTATCTGTTTGGCGCCGTAACGCTCCAGGACGGCAAGCCTCACTTTCAAGCTTTCTGGGCGACCGATCGTGTAACCGAGAAGCAGGCGTTCGAGCGGTTCATCGACTTCACAATCGGGCGGCTCGCCCGCTTCCCGGACCTGCACGTCTACCACTACGCCCCCTACGAGGCGACTGCACTGAGGCGCCTGATGGGCCTGCACGCCACGCGCGAGGACGAGCTAGACCGGTTGCTGCGTGGCAAGGTCCTGGTCGATCTGTACGAGGTCGTGCGCCAAGCGCTGCGCGTGTCCCAGCCGAGCTACTCGATCAAGAGCATCGAGGCGTTCTACATGGAGGAGCGCGACACAAAGGTTACAGAGGGCGGTGACTCGATCATCTCCTTCGAGCGGTTCCTGGACACCGGCGATCGCTCTTTGCTGCAGGCCATCGAGCGCTACAACGAGGACGACTGCCGCTCCACCCACCTGCTGCGCGAATGGCTGCTCGACCGGCGGCGAGAGGCGATCGGTCTGTTCGGACGGGAGATCCTTTGGAAGCCGCAACCTCAGCCTTCTGAACCAGACCCTGATGCTCAGCTTCAACTCGACGAGCTGCAAGCCGCACTTCTCGACGGCATCCCCGAGGACACTGCCGATCACGACGACGACCAGCACGCGCTCTGGACTGCAGCGCAACTGCTCGACTACCACCGGCGCGAGGCAAAGCCCGCCTGGTGGGCGTACTTCGAACGGCTCGAAGCCGACGATCAGCAGCTGATCGAGGCCGACACTGAAGCGCTTGGCGGGCTCTCCGGCACGGGCGATCCGCCGGCTCCGCTTCCGCCACCTTCACGCTCGGTGGCTCACACGCTGCGCTTCGCAGCCCAGGAGCACAAGATCAGCAAGGGCAGCTTCACCGACCCCGCAACAGAGAAGAGCGTGACCGTCCTGTCCGTGGAGGACGCGACCGGAATCGTCCAGATCAGCCGCGGGGCCGGGCGTATACATGAGCCGCTGCCGCGTGCGCTGATCCCTTCCGGTCCGTATGACACCCGCCTGCAGCGCTCAGCCCTGCGCGATTTCGCAAACGACATCGCCGCCCGCGGGCTCGACGCCGAAGAGGAGCCCTTTACCGCGCTGCGCCAGATCCTGCGCCGGGATGTCCCTGACACCTCGGCACGTCCCCATGGCGCATCGCTGCAGGCCGGTGCCTTCAATCTGGACGACGCAAAGTCGATCACGGAGGGCCTGCGCGACAGCTACCTGTTCATCCAGGGCCCGCCCGGTTCGGGCAAGACCTACACGGGCGCCCAGCTGATCCTCCACCTGATCGAGCGGGGCCACCGGGTCGGGGTCAGCGCCGGCAGCCACTCAGCGATTCACACGCTCCTGCGCCAGGTGGAGCAGTACGCCCTCCCTGAGTCGCAGTTCTCAGGACTAAACAAGTACAGCGAGGACGACAATCGCTACTCCTCCGAGCGAGGGCTGATCGAGAACTCCAAGGACCCGGCCGGCTTCACCGCCGGCAGCTACAACCTCATGGCGGGAACCGCCTGGCTCTGGTGCCGGGTGCAGATGCGCCAGTCTGTCGACTATCTGTTCATCGACGAGGCTGGCCAGATCTCCCTCGCCGATGCGCTGGCGATGGGCACCTGCGCGCGCAACCTCGTCCTCCTCGGAGATCCCCAGCAGCTCGCCCAGGTCTCCCAGGCGATTCACCCTCCCGGAGCCGGCTCATCAGTGCTCGAACATCTCTTGCTGGCGGACACGACGATCCCGCGCGAGCGGGGCCTGTTCATCGACCAAACCCGCCGCATGCACCCGGACGTCTGCCGCTTCATCTCGCAGGCGATGTACGAGGGCCGGCTCGAGTCCGCCCCAGAGTGCGCCGCGCAGCGCATCGACGCCCCCGGCCAGCTCACCGGCACGGGGGTGCGCTACGTGCCGGTCACACACGAGGGCAACACGCGCTCCTCAGTCGAGGAGGCGCGAACGATCGCCACGCTGGCCGCGGATCTGCTGCAGGGGCGCTACGTGCGGGCGGATGGAACGGCCAATCGCCTGCAGCCAGAGGACATCATGGTCGTGGCCCCGTACAACGCGCAGGTGCGCTGCCTGCGCGAGCACCTCCCAGAGGGAGTAAAGGTCGGCACGGTCGACAAGTTCCAGGGCCAGGAGGCGGCGGTCTGCTTCTTCTCGATGGCGACCTCTAGCGGCGAGGAGATCCCCCGCCACCTCGAGTTCCTATTCAGCCGCAACCGCCTGAACGTCGCCGTTTCGCGCGCGCGCGCTCAGGCGGTGCTCGTGTGCAGCCCGGAGCTGCTGCACATTCGCTGCCGAAATGCCGATCAGATGCGGCTCCTCAACGCGCTTTGCCTGCTGGTGGAGAGCGCCTGCGCCGCCAGCGCCGCGGAAGGCATGGCGTAACTTGGCGGCTTCTTTTTGGCGCTTGCGAGCCAATGCCTGCGCCTGTGCTTCTTCCTGGGAGCGTTGCTGTGCGTGCTCAGCCAATGCCGAGGAGGCATCGCGCAGGGCGTCGTCGAGGAGCTGCTTGACAGCCGAGACCTCAGGGATGTCCTCCAGCAGAATCGATAGGTGACACTCGCCGCGGTCCAGCCTCAGCCTTCTCCACGGCGGCGGGTCCTGACCTGGAGGGAGATCCTCATCTGCAGAGGGGGTGAGCTCACGCAGAATCTGCGCGATGATCTTGTCGTCTGCGGGATCGACCGCTTTCAGAGCAGGCAGCGGCACGACGACCTCGGTCTGCTCGCCCTTGACAATGGTCTCCGTGTGCTCCCAGTCGGCTGTGATGATCATGCTTGGCATGTAACCACGCACCCCCGACACTTTTCGCCCAAGCAGGCCTTGAACGAACGCGTGCCGGAGATTCGGCCTGCCGCATGCTCTGCGAATTTTTCGCAACGAGCGTCCTCGCGCTGCCCACGAGCAGGCGCGCGCCGGCACACTGAGCGCCGTGGCCGACCACCTCAGCCGCGCGGGCCGGAGCCGCAACATGGCGGCGATCCGCGCCAAGAACACGAAGCCCGAGCTGGCCATCCGCCGCGCTCTGCACGCGGCGGGGATCCGCGGCTGGCGCTGCCACGCCCGCGGCATCCTTGGCAAGCCCGATCTCGCCTTCACCCGCTGGAAGGTCGCCGTCTTCATCGACGGGGCGTTCTGGCACGGGCACCCGGACTTCTTCACGTTCGGCAAATCAGGGAGCTACTGGGACGCGAAGATCGCCCGCACCCAGGAGCGCGACCGGCTCGCGAACAAGACGCTCCGTGCCTCTGGCTGGACCGTGGTGCGCTTCTGGGACTTCGAAGTCGAAGAGGACGTGGGGCGCTGTGCGCGGGACGTCCTGGCCGCGTTGTGCCAGGTTGGCCGCCCGGCGCCCACCGCGCTCGCCCGCTGAGGGCTACTCATCCTCACCACTCGCACTCGTGCCCCGGGGAAGCTCTGGCGCACCTCTAGCTGGATCGGAGTCTGTGGCGAGCCGGTAGCGCTGACCGGCGATCTCGGCTGTCATGCCGGGATAGCCGTCCTCAGCCTCGATCACTCGTACGCTGATGAAGCTGCCCTTGGGCGGCCGCGGAAGGCCAAGGTCCTCTGCAATGAGCGGGTCGTGTTCCTGATGCCCGAGCACGAGGATGCCCTCTTTGCCGAGATGCTCGGGCAGGCGTGCATCGCGCGGGCGCTTGAGACTGTCCTTCTGCTGGGCCACGGTCAGGACCGATGCGCGATTTACAAGCCGGCCCTGAATCAGCCGAAAGAGCATGTTGATCCTGCTCTGGCCACTGGACCGGCGCGATGCGGAGGGATCTGGGTTGAAGATCTTCTCGCGCAGGAGCGGCGGGATGTGCAGGAGGAGGTTCTCGGGCAGTGCTGGCCTGCTGTAGAGCCAGCGGATCGTGCTCTCGCCCGCAGGGGTCAGCTTGCGCTTGCGATCGCGATTCTCCGGGCCCAACAGCCAAGGGTCATCGCTGACACGTATGACGCCCGCCTCCCACCGGCTCTCCTGGTCGCTGGCCCAGACGACGAGGCACACGTGTTTGCCTTCGTAGGCCTCAGGCGGGATCTCCCAGCCCCCGAGCTTCTGCGAGAACTTGCAGTCCGTATCGACACCGTCGATCAGATAGTCCATCTTCACACCGTCCTCGAACTTGAACGCGCGGTGCAGGTTGATCTCGACCAGGGTCCCCATGTAGGTCTTCTCGGTCTTGCGCAGCTGCTCGGAGCAGTAGCGTCCCGTTCGCTGGCCGTCATACAGCTGGTCGTAGGTCTCCCGCAGAACGCCGGCAAACATCTCGCCCTCCTGGTCAGCGCGCTGAAGGGCATTGCTCACGGCATCGAGCTCGGGGTCGGCCCCTAATGCCGGCGGGTCAAAGCCCAGCAGCCGGTGAGGCTCAGTGGGACCGGCTCGCCGCACCGGCGGGCGGCGGGGCTGTGAGGGGGTGGGCAAGGTGTCCGCGTGACACATGCAAGCGCCTCATGCCGCCCTGCGAGCCGGGTCAACCCCCGCATCCTCGCCTGTACCGGCGCTCCGCAGCGCCGCCGCTATGGCCACACCCACCGCGCGCGCCACGGGCGGCGGGAAGGCGTTGCCAACCTGGCGATAGCTCGCCGTCTTGCGCCCAGCGAAGGCCCATTCGTCGTGAAATCCCTGGATGCGCGCGGCCATCCTGACGGTCAGGCGCGGGCTCCCGCTGAATCCCGGCAAAGGCGCCTCATAGGCGATGCCACGGCCGTCCACGCCGAGCTTTGCCCATTCCCGCCTGGCCCGCGTCGGGCCGAGGTCCGGCCCACCGTGCTTCTTTGAGCCACCGACGAGCGTCGGCGCGACGCTGCCGGCTCGTGCGCTCCAGGCCTGCGCGCCCTCCCAGCCGTTTGCTCCCATCAGGTCCGCAAGGGTCTCGCCCACGCCCGGCGGGGCGTCCGGATGATGCTCTGGCCAAGCGAAGGCCTCGGCCAGCGCGGGTGCAAGGGCAACAAGGACCGCGCGCGCGCGATTCTGAGGCACCCCGTAAAACGACGCTTGCAGCAGCTTCCAGCGAGGGACATAGCCGAGCTCACGCAGGCGCTTGGCCAGGGCGGCACGATAGGAATCAAACTTCGGGCTCAGCAGCCCGCGCACGTTCTCGAGCATCACGGCCCGCGGAGCGCACTCCGCTATGAGCCTGAGCGCCTGCGGGAAGAGGTCGCGCTCGTCGCTGGCGCCGAGCTGCTTGCCGGCAATCGAGAACGGCGGGCAGGGCACGCCACCGGCGAGCAGGTCGACCTGTCCGTTGAAGGCCGTCGCGTCGAAGGCGTGAACATCGCCGGGCCTGCCCTCCGATGGCCCCCGGTCAGCCAGGCGGGGGCCGACGATGTTCCATTGGGGGCGGTTGGTGCGCAACGTCTCCGCGGCCCAGGGATCGATCTCCACGGCCGCCAGGTGCTCGAATCCGGCCTGCTCCAGGCCCAGCGCCTGGCCTCCTGCTCCCGCACAGATCTCGATCGAGGTAAGGGGGGTCATGCTCTCTATGGCCGTGGCATAGCTGTGGCACGAAAGCTCGCCCCGGAGCGCGCGGAGATGGCTGTTGGCAGAAACGGCACGGGGGCCGATCCTACGTGCTCGCCCCGACGCAACAGCCGGGCTCTGTCAGTCGCGCTCAGGGTCCAGATCGCGCAGGTGTTCGTGCTCGGGTGCCCGTGGGCCGGCGAGCGGCTTCTGCGCCAGCCGCGCGCGCAAATCGAAGTACAAGAGCGCCACGGTCAGCGCTGAGAAGGAGGCCGTGATCGTGCGCGCGACGATCCCCGCAGCCACGGAAGCAACGCCCGAGGTGCTCCCGAGCGGGATCGCCCTGACACCGAAGAGGATGCCCGAGTTCAGCAGCCCCGTGATCAGCAGCAGTCCGAAGATGTGCCAGTAGTTCCCGCGGGTGAGCTCCCGGCTGCGGCGCAGCGAGGGGATCCAGCCCTCGTTCTCCAGCGCCGCAACCTGCGCGACGACCGCCCAGCGCAACGCGAGCAGGACACCGGGAACAACCAGCGCGAGGAAGCCGAGGGCGATGCCCGCGGTGGAGACGATCACCGCCGCCACCACGACCGGCAGCACCCGCAGGGCGCGCAGGACCACCGCCTGAAAACGAGGCCTGCCCCCGCGACCGATGTCGAGGACCGCGTGCACGTGCAGGGCGGACACCAGGGGCCCGATCATCGCGGTGTCCAGCAGCAGCAACAGGTATGTCACCCCCATGTTCTGGTGCGCAGTGCTCACCAGCGGCCCATCTCCAGTGATCGCCAGGACGATGAGCTCATACGGCGCGATCACGCCAATCGCCAGTATCAGGAACAGCAGCGGATAGGCCTGGTAAATGTCGAGCGCCTCACCGATGATCTCAGCGACCGAACGCTGCCGCTCGATCTGTTTCGGCTCTGGCAACCCGGACGGTGAAAGCTCCATAGGAGCCGCTCAGCCTAAAGCCCTCCCCGGCGCGTGCGTGCATCAGCCCGCGAGCTGAAAGGATGCGGGCATGACCGAATTCGAGCAGATCACCACCGAGATCTCAGAGCACGTTCTCACGATTACCCTCAACCGCCCCGAGCGCCTGAACGCTTGGACGGCGCAGATGTGCCGGGAGCTGATGGCGGCCTTCGATCGCGCCGACGCGGACGACGACGTGCGGGCGATCATCGTCACGGGCGCCGGACGCGGCTTCTGCGCCGGGGCCGACCTCGGCAGCGGCGGCGAGACGTTCAACTACCGGGCGCGCGGACTCGCAGACGAGACGCCGCGCGACAACGGGGGCGAGTTCACACTGCGCGTGTTTGCATGCAAAAAGCCGGTGATCGCCGCGATCAATGGCCCGGCGGTCGGCGTGGGGGCGACGATGACACTGCCGATGGACATCCGCCTGGCGGCCGATGACGCCCGCATGGGCTTCGTGTTCGCGCGGCGGGGGATCATCCCGGAGGCGTGCTCGAGCTGGTTCCTCCCGCGCATCGTTGGGATCAGCCGCGCGATGGAGTGGGTCGCCACCGGGCGGGTGTTCTCCGCACAGGAGGCACTGCAGGGCGGGCTGGTGCGGAGTGTGCATCCACAGGGCGAGCTGCTCGACGCGGCCCGTGCCCTGGCGCGGGAGATCGCTGAGAACGCGGCGCCCGTATCCGTGGCCGTGGCGCGGCAGTTGATGTGGAGGATGCTCGGCGCGGAGCACCCGATGATCGCCCACCGGGCAGACTCGCGCGGCATGGTCGCCCGCGGACAATCCGCCGACGCCATTGAGGGCATCACCGCGTTCCTCGAGAAGCGTCCCGCGCACTTCCCCGACCGTGTCAGCGACGGCCTGCCGGAGGCCATGCCTGGGTGGAGCGCGCCGGAGTTCGAGTAGCCGGTTAGCGGCATCGCCTCCTCTGCAGGCGCGACTTCTGTGATGGCAATGGGTTCTTCTCAGTAGAGCCGTAAAACGAGGGAAGAGGTCATCTCATGCACAGAATATCCGCCCATCTGGCCGTGCTGGGCTTTGCCGTTCTTGCTCTTTCGGCGAGCGCGTCGGCAGCGCCGACGGTCACGCTGAAAGCAAAGGCCGTGCCGATTCCCGGCTTCCCTCACACGGGGAACATCCTCGGCGCCGGTGCGGCAGTGCAGGCCGAATACACAATCTCAGGGACCGAATACGGTGGCCACCCGGCCCCGCTGACCGGGGTCACGTTCTATCTGCCCTCCGGTGTGAAGCTGCACCCGCAGGGTTTTCCTAGCTGCGCAGAAAGCGTGCTCAAGGAAAAGGGACCCGTGGGATGTCCGAGGAAATCGAAGGCTGGACCGGTGGGCAGCGCGCGTGGTGTCGTGAGCTTCGGCACCGAACGGGTGCAAGAGACGGTGTCGGTGCAGCCGTTCTTCGCCCCCGGCGGCAACCTGCAGTTCTACGTGCAGGGCACCTCGCCCGTCTCGATCGAAATCATCTCCAAAGGCAGTCTCACGAGGGCGCCTGCGCCCTTCGGTCCGAAGCTCGTTGCCGAAGTGCCGCTGATCGAATCGGTGCCCGGTGCGCTGGACGCGTCGGCCGAATACATCAACGTGAGGGTCGGCGCCGCGTACAAGAAGGGTAAGAAAACGATCTACTACGGCATGATGCCGAAGAAGTGCCCGAAGGGTGGCTTCCCGGTGAAGTCGGAACTGTCGTTCCTCGGCGGCGCAGTCGTGCCTGCCACATACAAGGCGCCGTGCCCACGCAGACGCCACTAGCCTGACACGTCCGGTCCCGGGCCCCACGCCCGGGACCGTGGCCTGTCTACCTGAGCGGCTCGCCGCATACGTGAGTGCCGGAGATGTCAGCTCAGGTGAAGATCTCAGGCGGTCTGAGTCGTGATCAGCTCCAGCTTGTCCGCGCGAGTTAGCAGCTTGATCCTCGCCTCCTCCCGGCGCGCCGCCGTGCGATCCGCCATCGGCAACACCAAGGCCAGCTCCACCGGCAGCCGGCTGGCCGTATAGCGGCTGGCCTTGCCAGCCTCATGGCTGGCCATCCGCCTGTCGAGATCGCTGGTCCAACCCGTATACAGGGAGCCGTCACGGCAGCGCAGCATGTAGACCCAAGCGACGGACATGGAGAGATGTTTGGGGTGAGGAAGGAAATGCCTGCCGACGCGGCGTAATCGACCGGACGATTGCGTCAGGTGGTGATTACGTCAGGTGGTAGTTGCCGCGGTGGCTCTATGTAGGCGCGTACGAGTTTGGTGCCCCTCAGGCGGTGATTGACTCTATTGCGCACTCATGTTGCTCGTGCGGCAGGCCATCGCGAGAGCCACAACCCAGCCGACGAAGGTCCAGCCGAGGAACAAGTTGATCACCAAGACGCTGCCCTGGTTGGTGACCTTTCGCGCAACCGCAACGATAGTCGGCAAAAAGTAAAGGCCGATCCCGACGATAACAACAAGGAGCGCGGCGGCACCGCCACCACTTGAGCTGGCAAGCACGATGTCCCTTCTTCCCTCGGTTGATCTGTGTGCGTATCGTATCGGCAGCTGAAATCTCCGAGCTCAAGTACTTCACAGTTTGGAAGAGAGGCCGGATCAAGCTTCCCGTCGCGGTTCGTGCGTAGCGTTCTTGACATGTCCACGAAAGCGATCACGCCGAGGTTCGCCGACAATCTGCGCTTGCTCGCTGCGAGCCAGCTGCAAACGCAGGCGGCGCGGTCGGTGGCGCTCGACGGCGGCGCGCTTGGCGTGATGGCCGTAGACGCGGGTGTAGCCGCGATCGTCATCGGCGCCAGAGGAGCGTATGACCTGTGGATCGTCGCGTTGGTCCTGCTCGGCCTGTCGTTCGGCGTGGGCGTACGGGCTTTGCGTCGGCAGGGCGCCGATGAAACCGGTCCTTCCGTCGCTGACATGCGCGAGGCTCGCGAGACCAAAGAGGATCGCAGGCTCGAAGAGTGGCTTCTCAACGACCTCGAGGAAGATCTCCAGACCAACGATCAGGCCCTGGCCCGAAAGGGCCCACTGTTCGACCGGGCGCTGACATTCCTGGTGCTGGCAATCCTTGTGGAGCTCGCCGGGCGGGTAGTACAATGAGCGCCATGGAGCCCACTACCACCGGCCATCCGACCGTGTCCGAGCCCCCAAGCACGGACACCGACGAGACGTCCTTCAAAACCCCAAACGCTCCCCCCGGACGTCACTTCAAACAAGTCGTCACGCCAGGCCTCGGCGGACGCCCGCTCGTTCCTGAGTGGCTGAGTAAGTACTTCCGGCGCAAAGACACACCCGCCACGCGCTAGACGCACCGCGCGGCGCCGACACACGGCGGCCTTGCCGCGAGTCAGGCCTGCTCAGGAGCCTCGTCGTGTTCTCACGGTGTGATACCGAGCCTGTAGAGGATGTGGTAATGCTGAGCCATCGATCAGCGGTATCTCCGATGGCTACGCCTCTAATAATTATCATCGCCTCCACCAGCGACGACTGAGAGCGGATGAGCATCCACAACACTCACCCAGACCCCCCCACTGAGCAATGAGTCATGAAAACGTATTGCGTACTGATAGGTCGATCCGATGGTGGCGTCGGTCTGCGCCGCCCCGCATTGGCTGGCCGCTGGCGGCGGCTTACGGGCTGCTACTCATGGCGGCGATCTCCGATGCAGTATGGGCGTGGCCGCGGGGCATAGGCCTTGCTCTGCTGATCCCGGGCCTGGCCGTGCACATCGGGCTCTCCATGGCGGCTGGGCAGGCGCATGACAACCGTTTTCGCAAGCAAATGCCACCCCTACGGCTCAGGCTCGTGCTTGGAGGTGCCGTCGGGTTGATGGTCCTGCTAGCAGGGAGTGTTCGCCCTGTTCATTACGCCCCGCTCCTCGTCGTGGCGTTTCTCATCCTTGTCCTGGACCCCCTCACACGCATAATCTGGCGAGCGACTGATCAGTGGTAGTGCGATATTGCTGTTCTGGTGGATTTCCTTGCCGTCTTTGTCTTTGAACTTCGTCGGCATCGTCAAATTCCGCCCCCGTAAGCCGTCCCTTTGAGCGCTTGAAAACGTTGGCCTTAGTGCGTGCCTTCAGCGGCCGCTAGCTGTGCCTTCATCGCCTCCGCCAGAGCCACTGCTGCTGACAGCGGCCTGACCATCACGACGAATTCGTCGATCAGCCCATCCTCGCCTGTGTGCAAAAAGTCGCACCCCTCGATCTCCCTATCGCCGATCCGTGCCGTAAAGACGAGGGCGTGGTCACTGCCGTCAGGCGCGCCGATCTCGCGAACGTAGCGGAAGTCCTCAAACACACGCGCCACCGCGAACAGCAGCGCCGCGACCGCATCCCGTCCCTCGTAGGGCTTGAACACGACCGGACTGCGGAAGCGGACATCCTCGGCGAGCAACGCGACGCCAGCCTCGAAATCCCGGGCCTCGACTGCAGCGCGAAACGGAACCATCGCCCTCACCTCCCGACGCTAATAGTTGACCCGCTCAGCTTCTCACAGCCGGCGCCGTTGGCGTAATTTGAGAGCTCTACCCAGACCTCCACCGCCATCTAGAGTCCGGCGATGCTCTACGTCGCACTCGCGGGGCTCGCGGCAATCCTCGCGCTCGCCTACCGACTAGAGACGCGCAGCCGCGCCCATCAGGAATCCAGCCCGCGGCATGCGCTGATCTGGAGCGCGGTGTGGCTGGGGCTAGGCCTGCTCCCCGTGACGATCTTCGGCTTCATCGAAGGCCCGCACGCTGCAAGCTCTTATGCGGCTGTCTACCTGATCGAGCGCGCGCTATCGCTCGACAACGTGTTCGTCTTTGCGGTGCTCATCAGCGCTTTCAAGATCCCTGCCGCTGAGCACGAACAGCTCGTGTCCTGGGGCGCATTCGCGGCGTTTGCGCTGCGCATCCCCGCGATCCTGATCGGCGTAGCGCTGTTCGACGCCTCACATCTCGTCGGCTACGCGCTGGGAGCGCTGCTGCTCGTGCTCGCCGGGCAGACCGCGCGAGGCAAGGGCGAGCAGGCGCCGAGGCCGAGCCGGATGATCGGCTTCCTGCAGCGCCGTCTGCCGGTCAGCGACCATCACGGACGGCGCCTGATCGTGGTGCATGAGGGCCGGCGCGAGCTGACGCCGATGTTGCTCTGCCTGATCGCGATCATGTTTGCCGACGTGACCTTCGCGGTCGATTCGATCCCCGCCGCGCTCGGTATCAGCCACGATCGCGTCCTGCTTCTCACGAGCAACCTGCTCGCCCTGCTCGGGCTGCGAGCGCTCTTTCAGCTGGTCACCCTCGCACGCGAGCGGCTGCGCTACATGGACCAGACGATCGCCGTGCTGCTGGCGCTCGTGGGCGCGAAGCTGCTCACCGGCGAAGTCCTGCATGTAGGCCCGCTGGCGAGCCTCGCCGCGGTCGTCGCGGTGCTGGCCGCGGGCACGGCCATCTCGCTGCGCGCAAGCCGGGCTTGAGGTTCCTCCTCCGGGACATTGACAGCGCTGGCTTAAAGAATCCTTTTCGCGACTGCAGAGCTCTCATATACGTGCCGGCGCCAGGCCGGCCCGAACGGGAGGCTCCATCGTCATGACCATCGCCATCTTGCTGCGCAGAATGTCCCTTGCTCTGGCCGTGCTCGGCCTCGCCATCATTGGCCTGGTGGCCAGCGCGTCAGCAGCGCCAACGTTCACGTTCAAAGTAACGGCGGTGCCGATCCCGGGCTTTCCCGGAACCGGCGACATCCTCGGGGCCGGCGCAGCGCTCCAGGGTGAAGGCACGATCTCGGGGACCGAATACGGCGGCTTCCCGCCGCCGCTGACCGGGATCAAGGTCTTCGCGCCGGCCGGCGCGAAGCTGCACCCGCAGGGGTTCGCCACCTGCGCTCCGGGCGTGATCGAAAAAAGCGGGCCCGGACCGTGCCCCAAGCGATCGGTCGCGGGTCCGGGGGGCTTCGCGACAGGCGCCGTGAGCTTCGGATCAGAACGCGTGCAGGAGACGGCGTCGGTGCAGCTGTTCTTCGCTCCCGGCGGCGGCTTGGAGGCCTTTGTGGACGGCACGACACCGGTCTCGCTCGAAATCCTCGCGCCGGGTCACTTCGTCAACGCCTCCCCGCCGTTCGGCCCGGAGTTCATCGGCGAAGTGCCGCTCATCGAAACGGTGCCTGGAGCGCTCGACGCGTCTTTCGAGAAAGGCACCATCAGGGTGGGCGCCGCGTACAGGCAGGGCAAGAAGACGATCTCCTACATCACGATCCCGAAGCGCTGCCCGAAGGGTGGCTGGCCGATTAAGGTGCAGCTGAGCTTCCTCGGCGGCGCGATCGCGGAAGCCTCCTACAGAATGCCGTGCCCCAGACACTAGCCTCATCATGATCGAGACTCCTACCTTCTCCTGGCCGGCTGAGCAGGTCGTAAGCGCCGCCCAGCAGGGTGATCCGCGCGCGATCGCGGCACTCCTCTCAGGCTCTCACGCACACGTGCGGCGCTTTGCCCGGACTCTCTGCTCGACACCCGAGGATGCCGAGGACGCGGCCCAGGAGGCGCTGATCGTCCTGTACCGCAAGATCGGGACGCTGCGTGTCGCCGCGGCATTGGCATCGTGGATGTTCCAGATCGTGCGCAACGAGTGCATCCGCAGATCGCGACTCGCACTGCACAGACCCATCCCCGCCGCTGGGACCGGGCTCTCCGCCGAAGAGATCGCACTCGCACGCCTGGAGATCGAGCGGATCGTCGACTGCATCGCTGGGCTCCCCGACGAGCAGCGTGCTGTCCTCGTGCTGCGAGACATCCAGGGGCAGTCGGGAGCCGCGAGCGCTCAGGCGCTCGGTATCAGCCGTGCGGCGATGAAGTCACGCCTGCATCGCGGGCGCGAAACGCTCCGCGCACAACTCACGGCTGCAAATGACACCGCCAGCTGACCGGCCCGGGCGCTGAAAGCTAGAAGAAGCCGATGCGGTCGATCGGCCAGTACGTCGCGACGGCATCCCCGATGATCCACCCTGTCGGTACCGGTCCCCAAAAGCGGCTGTCGTCGGATTCGCCGCGGTTATCGCCCATCATGAACCAGTGACCAGGTGGGATCTTGATCGCCACCGGGAAATTACATTCTGGACTCGAGCTGGGTTCGCACGGTTTGATGTATGCGTCCTTCTCACGCACACCGTTGCGATAGGCGTGACCTTCCTTGATGTAGAGCTCATCGCCCGGCCCGGCCACCACGCGCTTGATGAAGTTCACGCTGGCCTCATGCGGCACTGGCTCTGCGCAGGCGGGACCCCCTGCTTTGACGGGCAGCCCAGTGACCTCGCAGATCGGCCTTTCGCTGGTTTCGTCCTCGCTGGCTCCCTGGGGCGGATGGAAGACCACGATCTCACCGACATGCGGCCCGCTGATGCTCATCCCGATGCGGTTTGCAAGCACCCGCTGGCCGACCGCGAGCGTAGGTTCCATCGAGCCGCTGGGGATGCGGTAGGGCTTGACGATCCAAGCCTGGATCGCGAGCGCCAGGCCGAGCGCGACGAGCACGATAGCGACCAGCTCGAGGATCGAGCCCAAGGTGGACTTCGAGCGTTTCTTAGCGGTCTGCGTTCCGGGCTCTGAGGACTTGCCTGGCTTCTCGGGACTGGGCGAGACGGCAGGAGCGCTTGGTCGCGAGCTCTTGCCTGACCACGAGCTGCTGAGCGACCGGGCGCTTCCCGCTGGAGGGCGCCCGCGCTTTGATCCCGCGCGCCGTTTGTTCTCAAAGATGCTCACACCTCGCCCCGAGCTGGCGCCGGGGAAGCTGAGACTACTTGCACAGCGGCGTGAGGTAACCGGCCGCGCATTCGGTCTTTTCTCTCTGCTTGATCCGGATTTCTTCGTTGTACTTGAACATCCCCTGCTCCTGCCCCTGGCCGGGCGAGCTTCGCTTTACGAACTTTTCGCGGATCTTCGTGAAGACCTTGCTCTGGAGCAACTGGTTCTTCACCACTTCCATAAGCTCGGCTTTGTCGTAGTGGGGGACTTCGGCCAGGAATTCACGCGAGCGAGCTGTTTTGGCAAAGGCCTTCTGACTTGATTCGCGAGTCTTCACCTGCTTTTCGACTTCGCTTTCGCTGACGCTGACGCCGAGTTCCTTCGCCTGCACCTGAGTCCACGTTTGGCGGATCAGCGAGCTCACGGCCTGCTGCTTGGCGAACTTGTACAGCTGTTCGCATTGGCGCTTGCGCAGTGTGCTTCCTACCTGTTTGCGCCCCTGCACGAACCCGGGAGATTTGCGCCCTTTGAATCGCTTGGCATATTTTTCTTCTTCGGCCTGAGCGAGCTTTCTGCTTCTTTCTTCTCTGCTCTTCAGCGCAGCCACACACGCCGGGTAGTCAGACGCGCTGGCGATCAGCGGCTTGACTGGCCCCCACGCGCTCATCTGCAGCTGGTGGGTGTAGGCGGCCTTGGTGATCGGTATGCCATCTACCTTCGCCACCGTCCCGCTGGGGAGCAACGCCGGCTTGCTGACTCTCAGCGCTTCAGATCTTCTCCTCGCCTGCAAACCGCCACCCGGACCTGCATGCCCCGCAGCCACGGAGCTGGCGGCGGTGGTGGCCGCCGCTCCACTGGAGCCATTGGAGGAGGAGCCACAGCTTGTGAGCAGAGCGCCCGCGAGCATCAAGCCCACGGACAGCGAGCCGTACGCGCGCGCAAGCTTCGCCCCTTTTGAGAACCTTCCCCTCATTCCAGCGTGAACCTAATCACGCTGCCTAAAGCAAAGCGAAATCTTGCGTGACCGTTCTTGGCTTTGAACGAGGTAGGCATCGAAACACACCCGCTTGGCGAACCCTTTCGCGATGGCAGGCCTCTTATCTGGGCATCTACGCCCATCTACACCCTTCTACGGAGGCTCATCATGACCATCTATCTGATTGCCGCCGCGGTCGTTATCTGCGGCTGCCTGTTCTTCTTCATGAGAACCCGCTCTCGTGACTAGCCACGGGCCTTTCGCCAGTACTTCAATCGCTGCCCACCTCACGCGCGGGGTCATAGGCTTTGGGCTAACCGGCTCGGCGGTTGCATTAATCCCGCGCATCGGACCGGCCGCACTGCTGCTCGCAGCACCGGGACTCATCGCGCTCCGCGGCTGCCCCACGTGCTGGATCGCCGGCCTGATCCAGACCATTTCTGCCGGCCGGCTGAAGCGCACCTGCAACGGGAACAGCTGCACTCTGCGCCAAACCGCAACCGGCGACGCCACGGAGAGCTAAAGCTGGGAGTTCTCGCTCGAGGCCTCACAGCCAGTGGCGGGTCCCAGCGCGCAGGTCCAGGTACAGTGCTCGTGTCGTGGCCGGCACTGAGACGATGACCTACGCGGTGACGGGGCGTGTCGCGCGGATCACCTTGAACCGGCCGCAGCGAGGGAACGGCATCACCCGGCGTTTGGTCTCAGAGCTCGAGCAGTGTGTCGAGCAGGCCGATCTCGACCCAGCCGTCCACGTGATCCTGCTGGCGGGCAACGGCAAGGGTTTCTGCGGCGGCTATGACCTCGTCGAGTCCGCCGAGGGCCAGGGGGGCATGGGCGAGGAGGGGGTCGCACCGCCGCCGGGCTCGCCGCTCGATCCGGTCGTGATGGCTGCCAATCACGACCCCGCCGGCACATGGGACCCACTGGTCGACCACGCGATGATGAGCCGCAACGTCCGCGCGTTCATGTCGCTGTTTCACTGCTCAAAGCCCGTCCTCTGCAAGGTGCACGGCTTCTGCGTGGCGGGCGGCACGGACATGGCGCTGTGCAGCGACCTGCTGGTGATCGCTGCCGGTGCGAAGATCGGCTACCCGCCCGCCCGGGTGTGGGGAACGCCGACCACCTCAATGTGGGCCTACCGGCTGGGGGCACAGCGCGCCAAGCGGCTGCTGTTCACCGGCGACTGCCTGTCAGGTGTGCAAGCGCTGGAGTGGGGACTGGCGATCGAGGCGCCCGCCGCCGAGGACCTCGACGAGCGCACCGAGATTCTGCTCGAGCGGATCGCGCGCAACCCGCTGAACCAGCTGCAGATGATGAAGCTGCTGGTCAACCAATCCCTGTACGCCCAGGGCCTTCACCAAACCCAGGTTCTGGGCACCGTCTTTGACGGCATCGCCCGCCACACCAAGGAGGGCTACTCCTTCCAGCAACGGGCCGCCGAGGCAGGCTTCAAGCAGGCGGTCCGCGAGCGCGACGAGCCCTTCGGCGACTTCGGCGCCTCCACCTTCAAAGGTTGAGGCGGGCAGAGCGGACCGTCTCTCGGTGGCGGTACAGATCATGCTGAATCGCACAAGCTATGGCTGATGGCTGTAGAGTCGCGCCCGGAAGGGTCACTCAATCCATGGGGAGGTTGGAATGTCTGATCGTTGGAGTCGTTTGGCGCCGCTGACGGGCGTGCTGTTCGGCGTGCTTGTGGTGGCCGCAGTGATCACGAACAGCTCAGAAACGCCGAAAGTGAGTGCGAGCACCGCGAAGGTGGTCTCCTACTACACCGAACACCGCTCGGAAATCGAGACGTCCAGCATCCTGTTCGCACTCGCGTTCCTGATGTTGGTGCTGTTCGCCGGCGCGCTGCGCTCCTACCTGCGGCGCACGGCCGCAGCCGACGGCCTGAGCGCGCTCGTGCTGGCCGGTGCGGTGCTGATGGCGACAGGTACGCTCCCCGGCACCGGGTTGGAATACGGGGTCGCACACAACCTCCACGACCTGAGCCCGGAAACGGTCAAGACGTTGAGCTTCATCGGCCAGGAACTGTTCCTGCCAGTACTCGCCGGAGGGTTCATATTTGGAGTCTGCAGCGGCCTGGCGATCCTGCGCGGTGCGGCGCTGCCGAAGTGGCTGGGCTGGGTCGCGATCGTGATCGGGATCGCCGTGCTGATTCCGCCGGCGAGCTTCCCCGCGCTGCTCGCGTTCCTGATCTGGTCGATCATCGTCAGCATCCTGATGTACCTGCGCAGCGGCGGGTCAGTAGGCGCACCCGCTGTGCAACCCGCATAAGCGAACACGAACCCTGGCGCGCGAGCTCTAGCTCGGGCTCGCGCGCCTGCGCGCGCTGGTGGGAGAGAGCATCAGCGAGCGGCGTGCCGTGTTCACGGCCTGCACGAATTCCTCTAGGCCATCGCGGCGCACCGGCTGTGCCAGCGGCTGATTGCCCAGCCGGGCGCACAGCTTCTTCGCATCACGCCAAGCGGGCAAGACCGAACAGAGCTCCTGCGCGGGAAGCTCGAGCAAAGCCCGCAGCCCCTCATTCGCGCTGTTCTCGCTGCGCGGTATCGGACAGAACAGCGGTCTTCCCTGGGCGGCCGCGAAGCGAGCCGTGTACATAGTGCCGTCTCTCACACCACTCTGGGCAACGACCACCGCAACCGAGAGGCCGCTCTGCAGGCGATCTCGCGCGATCAGGTAATACGGCCGGGATCGCTCACCAAAGGGCTGCTCAGAGATCAGCGCCCCGCCACTGTCGAGGATTTGCCCGGCCAGATCCGTGTTCTCCGCCGGATAGATGTGGTCCAGCCCACCACCCATTACGGCGATCGTAGGGGCACCGTGCGCCACCGCGGTGCGGTGGGCGACCGTGTCGATGCCCTTGGCCAGGCCGCTGACGATGCCCCACCCACGATCGGAAAGGACGCCCGTCAAGCTCTCCGCCGCCGAGGTTCCAAAGAGCGTGGGCTCGCGTGTGCCCGCCACCGCCACCAGCTCATCGCGAGCGAGCAGCTCCACGTCGCCTCGCACGTAGAGCAAGGGCGGTGGGTCCGACAGGTCGCGGAGGCGATCGGGGTAGCGCTCATCGAAGAAGGTCACGAGCTCCACCTCGGCGCTTGCGTAGTCATCCAGGCTCGCTTGCGCTCGCTCAAACGCCTCGTCGAGCTCCGGGCCGTGGCGCTCGAGCAGCTGCTCCTTTCCAGTGGGGTGCAGCGCCGCCCGCAGTGCCGTGGCCGGACCGACTCCCGGCAGGGACTGCAGCGCCAGGAATCCGGCAGCGGAGCGGAAGTCACCCTCGACGAGAGTGTTCATCGCCGGTGCCCGCTCGCGCCGGCGCCCAGGGTGGGAGATATGAGTTCAGCTAAGTACATCTCGTCAACTCTAGAGAGCAGTTGCGACGGCCTGCGACGGCGCTGAGACGGCGCTGAGGAAAGCCGGCTTGCGAGCGTTTACGCGCCAACTTCGCCCCAAAACCTTGATCGGCGCTGGGTGCTTACCTACGCTTGTAGTCCCTGCGGGCCGAAAGGAATCTGATCATGCACCGTGTTCGTAGACTTCGTTCATCTCCCGCCCTGATAGTCGCGTCGCTGGCGCTGATCGTGGCCGTGGGAGGAGTCGCATATGCGCACGAAGCCGAGTTCACCCCATTCAATCCCAACGAGATTGCCGGGTGTGAGTCGATGCCCTCGCGCGTAATCTATGTTCCACCGCACGGCCAGCGATGTCACACCGCAGACATACCGATCGCATGGAGTGTGAAAGGCCGCCAGGGCGCAAGGGGACCTGCAGGCGCTACGGGACACACGGGACCAGCCGGCCGGGCGGGAGCCCAAGGACCGGGCGGTGAAACGGGCGCTCCTGGACCGCGGGGTGAAGTGGGAGCGCAGGGGATTAAAGGTGAACCAGGCTCAGGGATCTCCGAATACGAAGTCGTCAAACAATCAAAATCCGTGTCTGTTCCAGCAGGAGCCACGACCGAGTTGTTCACCGGCCCCGCGAGATGCGCTTCGGGCAAGCAACTGCTCGGCGGTGGCGTCGATGCGGATGCAGGCACCGTCCTGCGCGACGGCCCGGTCCTCGAAGCAGGCTCGCCGGGCAACAGCTGGGAAGGTGGAGTCGTTTTCCACAACGAATCCGGCGCACCGGCTGCACTCGACGTGACCACCGTCGCGTACTGCGCACACGTGTCCTCCTGAGCCTGAGCACCGGCGTCGCGAGGGCTCACCGGCCGGAGCGCTGTCCCGCGGAGCGTTACGGCTGAAATCGTGCACTTGTATCCAGGGATGCATCCGGGCATGCCCATCGTTTAGGAACAGGTTCTAAGCTCAAGTTCGTGGATGACGGCCAGACACACGGGGTCTCACCAGCAGGCAGCTCGCATACATTTGCGAGCGGGTCCGCAGAGAGCGACGCGCAATCTGCGGATGGCAATGAGACGGTGCAGGCTAACTGCGTCGAGCTCTCCGCCGAGCCCGAGCTGTCCGCGCTTGCCAAGGGGATCCTGGACCCCGAGCGTGACTACCCGATCGTGTGCCTCACGGCACGCCCTGGAGAGCGCCACCCGGCGCTCCCGGCTGCTGCAGTACGCGAGATAGCCGGGCCTGAGATCCCAATTTACTTCGTGCCCACCCGCCGGCTCACTAGATATCTGAGTAGCCTGTTACCGGCGCGCTTTGACGTGTGGGACGGCGCGACACGCGTGTGGTGGCCAGGCGTGAATGAGTTCAGCAACCACATGGCGCACCCGCGTATCTATGACCCCAGCGGGAGCTATGGCGAGGACAGCCTGAAAAGGCTCGCCGCGGAGCTCAGCGTGCCGGAGCATCCAGAGCTGACCGTCAAGCAACAACTGGTGCTCGCAGAACGCCAGCGCGCTGCGCTTGCCGAGCGCGCAGGAGGCCTCGAACGCACGCTTGCCGAAACGCGTCGCGAACGAGACGAGGCGCTGCAGGGCACATCGCCCGCCTCCGGGCAAACCGCGCAGGAGAGCCCTGCAAAAAGCGCGGTGGCTGAGGCGGATACCAGCCTCACCGGAGATCCAAGCGAACAGGAGACCGGGCAACCGGCGCGCGCTGAGGGCGACGTGGAAGGCGCCCTCTACAAGCTGATCTTCTCGGAATGGGTCGATATCTGCCCACCAGACGAGCGCAGCGAGCGCCCGCCGCGCCGTTTCCTATTGCACCGTGACCTGATTCGTACAATCGCTCAGCGTCGCGTGGATGTGCCGATCGAGCGCATCGCCTGGGTCTGCGCGATGGTGATCGGCGACCGCGCGACCGGCCACGCCAGTATCGACGCTCACATCTACCGCGGCAGCGAAGAAACCGAACGAGACGACGGCGCCAAAGCGATGCGCGCGGCCTTGAAGCGCTCAGCGGGAGGCCCGCGCCTGCACTATTTCTCGCTCCCGAACGGCACAATCGAGTTCGTGCAAATCGGCTACCACGACATGTCGCTGGGTTGAGAGAACGTTTTGCCGCCTCGGTGAGGTAGCCAGCCCGGACCCGCTACTGCGCAGGTCGTTCCTCTGCGCTCATCAGCGCCAGCGGTATCGCGAGGCCCGCCGAGCGCTTCACGGTGGCGATCCGCCGCCCGGGCTGGACCGCGTCGCGCGCCTCTCCGGCGTACTCGCCGAGCGTGGTGACGGTGCGGTCGAGATCGGTGGCGAGCAGGGCGAGCCCCCACAGGCGAGCCGGACGCGTGGCGCGATCCTCGCGAGCGGCCACGACGTGCTCGGGTTCCTGCACGACCTCGAGGATCTCACCGCCGAGGCGGAAGAACGCCTGACGCGGCGCGCCCGCCGGCGTCGGCTCCTCACGGATCCGCCGCAGGTCGAGCCCTGCGTTCCTCAGCGCTTGCACGGTGCGATCGAGTGCTGGTGTCATCGCGACGACATGGTCGATCGCTGCGATCCCGTTTAGGTGCGGTGCGGCTGGGGCGGGCACGGCCTCCTCAGAACGCTTGGTCGGCAGCCCGTCGAGCTCGGTCGAGCCGATACCGCGCAGCGACCAGCCGAGGATGCCCCGCCCAGCCGCGGCGCCGGCCAGGCGCAGGCGCACAGTCCCGAGCTGGATGCAATCGTCGAGCACGGTGAAGCCGAGCGCTACCCAATGAGCGGGCTCGTCAGCAAGCGTGAGCTCGTCAATCGTCGCTGCGGACATGGCTTTCGTCTGCTCGTCCTGACCCAGCGCTAGTGATGCAGGGCGGCGACCTGCGACAGGCGATCGTGGACGAAGCCAACGACCGCCGCGCCCTCACCGACTGCGATTGCACAGCGCTTGATCGACCCCGCGCGGACATCGCCAGCCGCGTACACCCCGGGCGCGCTGGTCTCGAGCAGGCCGTCCGCGCCGGCGGCGGACCCGGTCAGGATGAATCCGTCGGAGTCCCGCGCGAGGACGTCACCGAGCCACTCGGTACAGGGCCGCGCCCCGAGAAAGAAGAACAGGAACGAGAACTCAAGCTTGGCTCCGCCGGCGAGGGTGACCGACCGCAGGCGTCCATCCTGCCCCTCCAGGCTGGCGATTTCGCTGCGATCCCGAACCGCGACGCCGTACTTGTCAAGCTCGCCGATCAGATATTGCGACATCGTCTCGTGCAGGTCCGCGCGGCGATGCAGCAACGTGACAAGCGCGCCCCCGCGCGCCAGCCAGACGGCCGCCTGTCCCGCCGAGTTCCCGCCTCCGAGGACCCCGACGCGCTGTCCGGCGCAGAGCTGGCCCTCGGGTGCCCCCGCCGCGTAGAAGACGCTGAGCCCCTCATAGCGCTCGAGGTCGTCTACCGGCAGGCGCCGGTATTCGGCCCCGGTGGCGAGCAGCACGGCACGCGCTGCGATTTCGTTGCCGCCATCGAGCTTTACGACGTGACGCTCGGAACCTGGCTCCAGCGTCTGTGCCTGGTAGGGCGATGCCAGCCTCGCATGGAACTTGCGCGCCTGGGTGGCCGCGCGACTGGTCAGTTCGGACCCGCTGATGCCCGCGGGGAAGCCGAGGTAGTTCTCGATCCTGCGCGACGTGCCCGCCTGACCACCGACGACGGTGTTCTCTATCACTAACGTGTCCAAGCCCTCCGAGGCACCGTACACAGCCGCGCCGAGGCCCGCTGGACCGCCACCCACGATCAGCAGGTCGACTTCCTCGCGCTGCTCGAGCTCAAGACCAATCCCGAGCGCGCGCGAGACTTCTCCGTTGCTGGGGTTGTGCAACTCGACCCCGCCCGGCAGCCGCACGAGCGGTATGGCCGGCGGCTCGCTCGCTTCGGCCTGCCCGTCCGCGCCCTCGCCGCTCGCCGGATCGACCCACGAGTGGGGAAGTTTCAGACTCCGTGCGAAATCGAGCAGCCGGCGAGTGTCAGGAGAGTCGCGCGGGCCCACGATCTGGGGCCCTACGCCCTGACGCTGCTGGAGCAGTTCGCGGCGCTCGACGAAGGCACTCAGAATCAGGTCCGACAGCGACGGATCCTCGAACAGGAGCTGCCTGAGCACTTCCCGATCGACCGCGATATAGCGCATCGGCTCGGTCACGACGGCGGTGAGAAAGACGGTCTGCCCGGTAAGGAGATTCATCTCGCCGAGGAAGCCCGATACACCGTGCCGGACGATCTCCCCGCCAGCGCCGTCGAGCACCACGACCTCGCCCTCGATGATCGCGATGAACGGATAGCTCTCGTCGCCGACCTGGAACAGCTTCTCGCCCACCTCGGCGGTCCGCTCCTCGCCGTGTTCGGCGAGTGTCGCGAGCTGCGAGCTCGATAGCGCTCGGCTTACCGGAACCGCCACTCACTCACCCCAACGGGGAGGGCGGGATGCGCGTCTCGCCCTCGATCGCGGGAATCAGCAGCGCGAGATCATCAACGAAGCACCAAGACCACTCCTCGCCGGGCTCGAGTGAGCGGATCAAGGGATGACCGCTGCTGTGAGCGTGGGCGCTGGCGTGGCGGTTGGGGGAGTCATCGCAGCATCCCACCTTCCCGCACTCCAGGCAGATGCGCAGGTGCAGCCACTTTCCCCCGGTGGCCAGGCACTCCTCGCAGCCCTCGACCGAGTCTGGAAGCCGAGTGATCCGAACGTGATCGAGGTGGCTGCAGGCGCTCATCTCCCCACCCAGCCTAGAAGGTCGGCCCAAGGCGAGTCACCTGAGACATCCCGGCCGACACAGCTTGCAGCAGAACCCGCGGCATAGCAGGGCTTTTCGACCAGTGCCCCCGCCGGGAGTCGAACCTGGATCTACCGCTTAGGAGGCGGTCGTCTTATCCATTGGACTACGAGGGCGCGGGCCCTCGTCACTGCGGGGCCCGACGGGAAGGCTACTGGCGCTCCTCCCCGGCGGCAGGAGCGCCGCCGGCGAGCGCGAGCCGCGCCAGCCCTTCGCCGTCGAGGCGGTGTGTGATCCACTCGCCCATCGTCCTGGCGCCGAGACGGCGGTAGAAGCCGAGCGCGAGCTCGTTCCAGTCAAGCGCCGCCCATTCCAGCCGCTGGCCGCCGCGCTCATGCACGCGTGATGCAACCGCCGCGAGCAGCGCCCTACCGACGCCGGCGCGGCGGTGGGAGGGACGCACGAACAGGTCCTCGAGCCACATTCCCTCACTCGCGAGGAAGCTCGAGAAGGTCGGGAAGAACAGGGCATAGCCGAGCACCTCCGGGCTGCCGGAGTGAGCCGGGCGCTCGGCTATCAGCGCCTGCGCCGCGGGACGTGCGCCGAACAGCGCCTCACTCAGCTGCTCCGCGGTGGCCTTCAGCTCGTGCTCGAGGTGCTCGTACCCGGCCAGCTCACCAAACAGGCTGAGCAGCACGGGCACATCGCCGCGCTCAGCTGCGCGGACGATTGCGTCAGCCACGATCCGGGCGGTCAGGGTAGACGTCGTCGATTGTGCTCAGCGCCGTATATGAGGCCTGATCGCCGATCGCCGCTGCGATCGCCTCACCCCCGCCCGCCAGCCGGTCGAGCACGCTGACCACGCCCGCGACCGTCAAGCCCTCGCTGCGCACGCGCTCCAGCGCCTCGATCGTCGAGCCGCCGGTGGTGACCACGTCCTCGACGAGCAGGCAGCGCTCGCCGGGGTCCAGCGGCGGCCCCTCGATCCAGCGCTGCAGGCCGTGCTCCTTGCGCTCTTTG
>Ga0307374_10002301_pt1 | contig 34134 bp, 26 predicted proteins | sample OX3MG_FD_202532 | JGI IMG/M metagenome (GOLD analysis project Ga0307374, IMG submission 202532) | Soil microbial communities from Risofladan, Vaasa, Finland - OX-3 | ecosystem: Environmental > Terrestrial > Soil > Coastal area > Acid sulfate soil | place: Finland: Risofladan, Vaasa | collected... | reverse complement strand
AACTCCCCCACCGAAGCGGTGACGTAGGCCTCCAGCCGGCCGAACTCGCGCAGCAGGGTCTCCATCGACTCGGTATCGGAGACCGGTCCCTCTTCGAACAACTCGTCGACCAACCCCTCCAGGTCATCGATCTTCATGCCGCCAATTCCACCAGGGGGGTGTGACACTGGAAGGCCGAATTACCTTGCACCCACCTTGCAGGAGCGGGACCGCGAAAGAAATCTTGGGGACCACATTTACGGCTCTGGGGAAGCGTGCCGTGCCCGCTATATCGGGCTCTACAAGCTACTTATGAAGGCCCCTTCTCCGCCGCCGCCTTCTCTTCCGCGGCCTTGCGATAGGCCTCGAGCTGGTCCAGCAGAGGCATCCGCTCCTGCCCGACCGTCGAGTCGAGCCGGGTAGCGATCTCCTCAGGAGTCCATCGCCCGTCGGCATACACGGCCCGCACCTCACGGGGCTGGTTCCAGACGGCGATCTTCGGACCCACCGAGGTGTAGACCTGGCCGGTGACGTGCTTGGCCCGGTCCGACAGCAGGTAGACGACCAAGGGGGCGACGTCCTCGGGGTCACCCATCTCGGCCAGATCCATGGGGACGTTGGCCGACATCCGGGTGCGGGCCACCGGGGCCACCGCGTTGGCGGTGATGCCGTAGCGGTTGAGCCCGGCCGCCGCCGAGTGGACCAGCGAGACGATGCCGCCCTTGGCCGCGGCGTAGTTGGCCTGGGCCACACTGCCGGCGAAGGCCCCGGAGGTGAAGGCCACCAGCGAACCGCCCCCTTCCTGCTTCCGCATGATGGCCGACGCCGCCCGGAAGACGGTGAAGTGTCCCTTCAGGTGGGTCTCGATGACCGCGTCCCACTCGTCCTCGGCCATGTTGAAGAGCATCCGCTCGCGGAGGATGCCGGCCACCGCCACCACTCCGTCGATCCGGCCCCACTTCTCGACGCCGGTCCCGATGATCTTCTCGCCACCGGCCAGGGTGGTGACGCTCTCGGCGACCGCCACCGCCGAGCCCCCGCCGGCCTCGATCTCGGTCACCACCGATTCGGCCACCGCGCTGGTCGGGTCGCCCCCGTCCAGGGAGACCCCGATGTCGGCCACCACGACCTTCGCCCCCTCCGCCGCGGCCAACAGCGCCACGGCCCGTCCGATCCCGCCTCCAGCACCGGTGATGGCCACGACCTTGCCACTCAGAAATCCACTCATCCGTGCTTGCTCCTCATCCGTTGCTTGCTCCTCATCCGTGCTTGTGCGTTGCTCATCTGGTGTCCATCGGGTGCTCATGCGTCGGTCATGACGTCGGTCATGACGTCGGTCATGACGTCGGTCATGCGTTGGTCATGCGTCGGTCACGACGTTGATCATGGACCCGTCGTGCTTGGTGGGGGCTGGGTAGATTGACCGCAGCTAGAACATGTTCTAGCGTTCGATCCGGTTCGGCGCCACCCGGGCGCCATGTGCGAGAGTCGCAGGAATGCCGAGCATGGCACCGTAAGCGGCGTAGCACCGATAGCACCGATAGCACCGAGCAGTCTGAGGGGAAGGCCGACATGGGCGATCTTGGGTTTTGGGCACTGGCACACGAGTTCCCCGACCATCTGGCCCTGGTCGACCCCGGCGGCCGGGAGTTCACCGCCAAGGAGCTCCTCGACCGGGCCAACCAGGTCGTCCACGGGCTCCGCCGGTTCGATCTCCAGCCCGGTGACGTGGTCGCCACCCTGCTCCCCAACGGCGTCGAGATGTTCGAGCTCTACCTGGCTGCGCTCCAGGCCGGCTGGTACCTGGTCCCGATCAACCACCATCTGATCGGCCCTGAGGTCGCCTACATCCTCAAGGACTCGGGGGCCAAGGTGTTCGTGACCCACGAGCGGTTCGCCGACGTGGCGCTGGACGCCACCGAGGAGGCCGAGCTCCCCTCGAGCGTCTGTTTCGCCGTCGGCGAGATCGTCGGCTTCAGCTCGTACGCCGCCATGCGGGACGCCCAGCCCACCGATGACCCGCCCGACCGCACCATCGGCGACGTCATGAACTACACCTCGGGCACCACCGGCAATCCCAAGGGCGTGTTCCGGAAGCTGACCGGCCTCTCCCCCGAGGACGCCGCCCTCGGCCAGTCGGGCATCCTGTTCCTGTTCGGCATCCAGCCCCAGGACGACAACGTCCACATCGTGGGCTCGCCGCTGTACCACACCGCGGTGATGCGCTTCTCGGGCGCCTCCATCCACCTGGGCCACACCATCGTGCTGATGGACAAGTGGGACCCCGAGGAGATGCTGCGGCTGATCGAGAAGTACAAGGTGACCAGCTCGCATATGGTGCCCACCCAGTTCCACCGCCTGTTGGCCCTCCCGGAGGCAACCAGGAACAACTACGACATGTCCTCCCTCCGGCACATGATCCACGCCGCCGCCCCCTGTCCGGTGGACGTCAAGTACAAGATGATCGAGTGGTGGGGGAACGCCATCGACGAGTACTACGCCGCCTCCGAGGGCGGGGGCACCCTGGTGACGGCGGCGGAATGGCTGGAGAAGCCGGGCACCGTCGGCAAGGCGTGGCCGATCTCCGAGGTCGCCATCTTCGACGACGAGGGCACCATGGTCGAGGAGCCCAACGTCATCGGCACCGTGTACATGTCCATGCAGACCGCCGACTTCGAGTACCACAAGGACAAGAAGAAGACCGAGAGCAACCGCATCGGCAAGTACTTCACGGTCGGGGACATGGGCCTCATCGACGAGGACGGCTACCTGTTCCTGCGGGACCGCAAGATCGACATGATCATCTCCGGTGGGGCCAACATCTACCCGGCCGAGATCGAGAACGTCCTACTCGGTTTCCCCAAGGTCGGCGACGCCGCGGTGTTCGGCATCCCCCACGACGACTGGGGCGAGGAGATCAAGGCGGTGATCGAGCCGGCCGAGGGTGTCGAGGCCTCGCCCGAGCTGGCCGCGGAGATCCTCGAATACGCCTCCACCCGGCTGGGCAAGTTCAAGCTCCCCAAGTCGATCGACTTCACCGAGGCGCTGCCCAGGGACCCGAACGGGAAGCTCTACAAGCGCAAGCTGCGCGACCCCTACTGGGTGGGCCGGGAGAAGATCTGACCCTGCGGGGCGACGGGAGCCGGCTCCGGGCTCCTCCGGCCCCGCCATGGGACCCCGGGGCGGTGTCACCCCCCGCGGCAGTCAGCCGGGGCCGGGCTTGGGCAGCGACTCGGGGTCGATCACCTGGACGTCGGAGGCCGCCCCCTCCCGGGCCGCCTCGGCCCGGATGGCGGCCAGCATGACCGGATCGGCGCTGTCGATGTTCCCCTCGGCGATGGCCACGAACTGCGCCGGAGCCACATCGATGAACAGCCCGTCGGCCTCCGCGGTCAGCAGGTCGCCGTGCCACATGCCGGCCCAGGCACGGATCTTGCGGCCGTCGCGACCCAGGTACCGGGCCTCGATCCGCAGGTCGGTCCGGAGCGGGGTCGGCTTCCGGTAGCGCACGGTGAGGGTGCCGGTCATGCCGTGGTTGCCGGCCACGATGCAGGCGGCCCCGAGCACCTCGTCGAAGGTCTCGGCGATCACCCCGCCGTGGACGCAGGTGGGCGGTCCCTCGTAGGGGTAGTCGAAGTTGGCCCGGGCCGAGATCTCCCGGGGCCCGCCGTCGACCCCGTCGACCACATTGACGATCACTGGCGGTGCGATCGGATTGGCCAGGCCCATCACCGGGCTGGTGGGGAAGAACTCCTGGGCGGCCGAGGCGATGTCGGGCTGCCCCCGGGGCCGCTTCATCGGTCCGGCGGCGGCGGCCAGCTTGGCGTGGATCGCCTCCACCGCCTCGGCGGCCTCGGCGACCACCTCGTTGTCGAGATCGGCGGCCACTGCGTCATTGATCACCAACCTCAGCGCCGACGCCAGCCGGAGTCTCGGGCTGCCGGGTTTGGTGAGCGTGTCGACCGGTTCGACGTTGCTCATCGGCGCTGGAAGTTGGGCGTGCGCTTCTCGGCGAACGCCTTCGGCCCTTCCTTGGCGTCCTCGGTGGCGAAGATGGGCCAACCGAACTCGAGCTCCATCTTGAGCGCCTCTTCCTCGGGAATCCCCTCGGTGGCCTTGACCGAGGCCTTGATCGCCTCCACCGCCAACGGCCCGTTGGCCGCGATCACCTCGGCGATCTCCAGCGCGGCGTCGAGCGCGGTCCCGTCGGGGACCACCCGTCCGATCAGCCCGATCTCCTTGGCCTCCTGGGCCGACACCTCCCGGGCGGTGAGCAACAGGTCCATCGCCACCGTGAAGGGGATCTGGCGACGCAGGCGGACGGTCGAGCCGCCGAGGGGGAACAGCCCCCGACGGGCCTCGAACACGCCGAACTTGGCGCTCTCGCCGGCCACCCGGATGTCGGTGGCCTGGAGGATCTCGGTGCCCCCGGCCACCGCCCAGCCTTCCACCGCGGCAATCAGCGGCTTCTTCACCGAGTAGTGGCGGAGCAGCGCCTTCCAGTGGAGGTCGGGGTCGTCGGCCATCCGATCCTTGACCGAGTCGTTGCCCGGGCCCGACATCGATTTGAGGTCCATCCCCGCACAGAAGGTGCCGCCGGCCCCGGTGAGGATGGCGCAGCGGATCTCGTCGTTGCCGTCGATCTCGTACCAGGCGTCGACCATCCCCACCAGCATGGGACCGGACAGGGCGTTCTTGGCCTCCGGCCGGTTCATGGTGACGATGGCGGTGGCTCCCCGGACCTCGAAGTCCAGATGCTCGGTGCTCACAGCGTTCCTCCTCGGGACGGTTCCGGTTCCAACGGTTCAGATGCGTTCGATGATGGTGCCGGTGGCCAGCGCCCCGCCACAGCACATGGTGATGAGGGCCAGGTTGCCGTCGGTGCGCTCGAGCTCGTGCAGCGCGGTGGTGATGAGCCGGGCGCCGGTGGAGCCGACCGGGTGGCCGAGGGCGATGGCGCCGCCGTTGACGTTCACCTTGTCCCAATCGACCTCGTGGACCTTGCCCCAGGACATCACCACCGAGGCGAACGCCTCGTTGACCTCGAAGAGGTCGATGTCGGCCATGGTCATCCCGGCCTTGGCCAGGACCTTGGTGGTGGCGGCGATCGGGCCGTCGAGGTGGTAGTAGGGATCGGACCCGATCAGGGTCTGGGCCACGATGCGGGCCCGGGGCCGGAGGCCGGCCGAGGCGGCCCGGTCTTCCGACATCCACAGCACCGCGGCGGCGCCGTCCGAGATCTGGGAGCTGTTGCCGGCGGTGTGCATCCCGTCGGGCATGACCGGCTTGAGACCGGCCAGCCCTTCCCGGGTCGTCTCCCGTGGGCCCTGGTCCCTGCTGACCAGTGTCTTCTCGCCGGTGGGCCCGTCGGCACCGATCACCGGGGCCTCGAGGGGCGCGATCTCCCGGTCGAAACGTCCCTCGGCCACCGCCACCGCCGCCTTCCGCTGCGACTCGAACCCGAGCCAGTCAACGTCCTCCCGGGTGATGCCGTACTTCTGGGCGATGCGCTCGGCCGCGCCGAACTGGTCGGGCATGTCCCACGGGAAATTCTCGGGCTTCGACTTGCCCGGGCCGTTGAAGGCGTTGGCCCCCAGGCCGACCCGGCTCATCGCCTCCACCCCACAGGCGATCCCGACCTCGATGGCGTCGGCGTTCACCAGGTTGGCCACGAAGTTGTTGGCCTGCTGGGCCGATCCGCACTGGCAGTCGACGGTGGTGGCCGCCACCTCGTAAGGGAGGCCCTGGCTCAGCCAGGCGGTGCGGGTCACGTTGGACGCCTGCTCGCCGGCCTGGGTCACGCACCCGCCGACGATCTGATCGACGTCGCCGGGATCGACTCCCGCCCGCTTGACCAACTCGACCTGGGCATTGCCCAGCAACTCGGCGGCGTGGAACCCCGAAAGCCATCCGTTGCGCTTTCCGATCGGCGTGCGGACGGCTTCGACGATTACCGGCTGGGCCATGACGGATCTCCTTTGGCTGGTCGGACACACGGCATCGGACCGGCCGGTCGGCCGGGTGACGCCAGGCACTGCAGTATAGAACCTGTTCTAGTGTCGGGCTTGGTCCGGGCCTCCCCCCTCTGCCGGCTGTACCGGATCGAGCCCGCGCTCACAGACGGGATGGCGCCGACCGACGGTGTCGGAGCGATCCGATTCCGACCCCTGGTCGATGGAATCGGAGTGGACGGCAATGGTTCCCACCTGCATGTATGGGTGGGGAGCCTGACCAGGAGCCCGCGTGTCGGCCCCGAGCTTGAGGAGTTACTGTTGACGTTCGTGAACGACGGATTCGGCTGCGATGCCACCACATCGCCGTGGGCCGAACTCGGACCTTCGAAATTGACGGGGATGCCGCGGTGACGGTGCGGAAGAAGGCCGCCGCGACAGCCTCGGCACAACGCCCACGAGCTGATTTTCGGGTCGGCATCATCCTGGTTGCCTACAACGCCGAGCACACCATCAACGCGGTGCTGGACCGAATTCCCGAGACGTTCTGGGATCGCTGCGCCGGAGTGTGGCTGAGCGACGACGGATCCGGGGACGCCACCCACAAGATGGCGGTGGAGTGGCGGCGGCTGCACCCCGAACGGCCGCTCACCATCGTGCGCCAGCCGGTGAACCTCGGGTACGGCGGGAACCAGAAGGCCGGCTACCACTGGGCCATCGACAACGCGCTCGACTGCGTCGTCCTGTTGCACGGTGACGGTCAGTATGCGCCCGAGATCATCGAGGACATCATCGCCTCCATCGAGCGGGGCGGGGCCGAGGCCGTGCTCGGGTCACGCATGTTGACCAAAGGTGGAGCCCGCCGCGGAGGGATGCCCCTCTACAAATTCGTGGGAAACCGCATCCTCACCACCTTCCAGAACTGGATCACCGGGGCCAACCTCGCCGAATGGCATTCGGGCTACCGCGCCTACGCGGTCGATGTGCTCAAGAAGATCGACTTCAACGGCAATTCCGACGGCTTCGACTTCGACACCGAGATACTCCTCCAGGTCCTCTCGGCCGGAGGGCGTATCGGGGAGGTCCCCATCCCCACCTACTACGGGGACGAAGTCTCGTATGTGAACGGCATGAAGTACGCCAAGGATGTCGTCATCGATTCGCTCGCCTGGCGACTGCAGAAGAAGGGCTTCGGCGCCGGTCACCTGGCGTCGGTCGGAACCGACTACGCCATGAGGGACGCCGCCACCAGTTCGCACCAGGCCATCCTCTCCCGCCTGGCCACGGAAACACCGTCCCGCATCCTCGACGTCGGGTGTGCGGCCGGGTGGACGTCCGAGATCCTGGCCGGGCGGCACACGGTGGTCGGGGTCGATCAGTTCGCTCACCCCGGGGTCACCGATCGGATGTCGGAATTCATCCAGGCCGACCTCGGACAGGGGCTGCCGAGCGAGGTTGGCACCGGGTACGACGTGGTGGTGGCGGCCGACGTCCTCGAGCACCTGGCCACCCCCGAGCACTTGCTGGCCCAGTTCAAGGACGTCCTCAAGCCTGACGGGTTCATGCTGGTGAGCGTGCCCAACGTGGGGCACTGGTATCCGAGGCTCCGGTCGCTCATCGGCACCTTCGAATACGACCAGCGAGGGATCCTCGACAGTACCCACCTGCGGTTCTACAACCGGCGCAGCTTCCGTCGCCTCCTCCGGATCGGCGGCTACCACCTCAAGGTGGAGACGCCCCTCGGATTTCCGGCGGAAGCCCTGGGGCCAGGGATGAGCGACGACCCGCCGTTGGTGGTGCGCCTCATCCAGGCCTTCGAGAAGGTCGGCCTGAAGGTCTACCCGACCTTGTTCGCCTACCAGTTCCTGTGCGAGCTGGTGCCGCCGGTGCGGTCCGAGGTGGTGACCGTGGTCGGAGGGACCGATATCGGCCTGGCCGGGAGCACCGAGCTCACTCCCGACTCATTCGGGGCCGGCGGCGGTCTCACGGCTGGCAACGGCGCGTCGGCGCCGGTACCCCTCGACACTGACGACACCGATGACCACCAGCGAAACAATGGTGACGGCGGCCCCGAGGTCAAAGTTCGGCGGCCGAAAGCGAAGGACAACGTCTGAGGTGCCCGCGGGTACCAACACCACCTGCTGCACGTAGTTCCCCTGCAGCACCGGAGTGGCTTGACCGTTGACCTCCGCTGACCATCCCTTGTCCCAATTGTTGGGAATGACCAAGAGCCCGGGCCCGCTGCTGTGCACCGTCATCGACAGCGAGTTGATCCCCGGCTGAATGTCCGAGGTGGTGGCGGTCACCGGCTTGCCCACCGCCATTTCGACGATCGAATCCTTCTGGCCGGCGGAGAGCGACTTCAGCTGGCTGCTCTCCAGAACCACCTCCTGCTGCCATGGGAAGTCCGGCGCCACGAACGTGTTGAATGCCGACGAGGCACTGTTCACGAAGTCCGCCTTGGTGACGACCCGGGGACCGACGGACGGACCATTGAGGCCGATGAGATTCCCGTCGCTGCCGGCATAGAGAGAGGACTGGCCCAGATCCTCTCGGGCCGAGCCACCCCAGTCGGACCCCACGCTGAATTTCGGCAGCGTGGCCAGGGCGGAGATGCCGAATCGGGCCAGTTCGCCGTAGCGGATGCTCGCCTCGTTGGGCAGCAGCCAGAAGGCCTGGGACTGGTCCGAGGTCAACGACTGGAGCGGCTGGCCTTCGATGTACTTGGCCACCGCCACCGTCCGCTCGGGGATCACGCTGTCGTAGCCGGAGACCAGGTCGAGGTTGTACAGCAGGTCGTAGTTCCCCGGGTTGAGAAGCAGCCCGGATTGGAGCTGGGCGGAAGTCGATGACACCGGGACGACCCGGGCGGGCCAGGTGGACTGCTTCTGATAGGTCTCGATGGCTTTGATCAGCCCGGTGCTCGGGAAGGTGGTCGAGGCGTTCATGGTGGCGAACGGCGGGTTGAGGCTGCGACCGATGGGGATCAGCTGGGCGGCGGTGAGCCCGGCCAGACCCAGGCCGATGACCGTCGCCTTGCCGTAGTCGATCTTCCACCGACGGCGGGCCACCGCTTTGATCGACTCATCGAGCCCGATGCCGGCCAGGATGGCCAGCCCGAAGGTCGACCACTGGAAGAGCCGGCCGTAGGGCCAGAACACCCGGAAGATGGGAATGAAATGGTAGGCCAGCCAGGTCCACGAGCTCCCGACCGCGATGAGGGCGAACCCGAACAGCATCCACTTTCCCAACCCGGATCCGGGCCGGCGGGTGAAGATGCCCACGATGGCAAAGAGCGCGGTCAGGGTCCCGGCGAAGATCATGCTGGTGTTGATATTGGAGACGGAAAGGGGATCGGCGATCGGATAGAAGATGTGGGCCAGGGTGGACGGCGTGGAGAGGGCGTTCGACCCCTCCCCGGGAATGAACTTGGAGAGATCGGAATACGAGAACGAGTGGCGCTGCGAGCTCCCGAGGGAGGAGGCCAACGGGAACAGTTCCACCGCGGCCACCCCGAAGGCGCTGATCACCATGACCACCGGGATGGCCAGGGTGTGGCGGAGCCGATCTCGATCGTTGGCGTGCCAGGCTTCCCACGCCGGCGGCGCCGCCAAGGCCACCGCATAGGCACCGACGATGACGCAGGTGATCGCCATCCACAGCACGTGACCGGCGAGCATGGTGATCCCCAGGCAGAGCCCGGCCATCAGCGCGGCGGTCCAGGTCGATTTTCGCCAGGCCCGGTGTACCAGCAGGAGGCCCAGGGGCAGCAGGAATTGGATCGGCGAGACAACCTCGAAATTGAGCCAGGCCATGTTGAAGGTGGAGAACATCCAGGCGATGCCGGCCAACATGGCGCCGGCCATACCAATCTTGAGCTCTCGCAACAGCAGATAGGTGAAGAAACCGGCAAACAGAACCTCGATGAAACACAGTGCGTCGTGGGCCTCGGTGGGCGAGAGCAGGAGGGCCCCGGCCAGGTGGAGCGGGAACAGCTGGGCACTGGAGCCGTTGGTGTAGAGGGGGTACCCGCCGATGAAGGCGTTGGGATTCCAGAACGGAATGGTCCCCTGGTTGACGGCCCGGGTGAGGTCGACCTGCCACGGATAGCTGAGGTCGGCCTGGTCGCTCTGGACCGGGCCCACCCCGAGGGTGGGGAGCAACGGCGTCCACGGGTGCACGATGGTCTCGTCGTTGCGGACCGCGGTCAGGCTCTGGCCCTGGAACAGAACCGGGAAGAAGAATGCCCCGGTGGCGATCAGCAGGAGGACAAAGGCTACGAGATGTTGTCGACCCGTACCGATGCTGGGGGTCGCATCCTTAGTGACCATCAGACCGTGAGGTGTGGTCACGCTTCCGGAGCCGGCTGTACAGAGAGGTGGCGGCACGGAACCCGTCATACCCGGCCACCAGCACCACCGGGGGGAACGCCACCAGCGCGCGTTCCTTCCAGGAGGTTGCCCCACCCTCGAGCCAGGCGTCGGCGGCGGTGACGGCGCGGGACCATTTCTCCGCATCGAACGGCTCCTTGGCCCCGATTCCCAGCACGGTATGGGGAAGGTCGGTCTGCCCGGCCATGCCGCTGTGGATCAGATCGAAGTCCTGCAGGAGGACGTCGATCGCCGACGCGGTGAATCGCCAGTAGTCGTCGGGGAAGGCGTGGATCGGGAAGAAGAACACCGAGGTCATCAGGACAAGGCCACCGGGCTTGAGACAGCGGTGGATCTCCCGCATGGCTGCCCAGGGCTCGCGGACATGCTCGATGGTGTCAAGCATCAGGGCGGTGCCCACCGACCCGTCGGCCAAGCCGAGCGAGTGGAGATCCTGCACCTGGTCGACGCCCGACCCGGGCCGGAAATCGGTGCCGATGTAGCGCTTTCCGGGGAAGCGGTCCTTCAGGAGTTGCAGATGTGATTGCTCCTCCACTCGCAACGATCCGAACTCCACGATCGGTTCCGGAAGATCGATCGCAGCCTCGAGACTGTCGACGAGCGGGTAGAGGGTGGTCCTCACAACCGGTGATCCGGGTGGCCGGACCCGCGCGGCTTGGAGCTACCGCCCGGTGGATACATCAAGTGAACACCGGGATTTCGCATGGTGCCGATCTGGTTACACTTTCTCTGCCGATGGATAGCTCGAGAAAAGTTAAGCACATGGTCCCGTTCGTGCGGGTACGGGTCATCGGGGGTGCATGGGCCGTGGATCAGTTCGGGCCGACCTTGGTGATCGGCGCCCGGACCCCGGGCGGGGCCGCGCTCATAGGCGCCATCGCCCGGCCGTGACCGGCACCCGTCGGGTGGCTGTCCGAGCCATGACCTCCCGGTTGGCGGCCGGTGGCGTCGCAGTCGGTGCCCTCCTGTTCGGGTTGCTCGGACTGCAGATGTGGGTGGCTCCGGGCCCGCCGGCCGGGGCGTCCACCCCGGTCCGCATCTACGCCCAGGCCTACAACCAGCCGACGTTCTATGGCCCCGGTCGGGTGCCAGTCACCACTGCGCCGCCCTCGGTGGCGCAGTACCAACTCCAGCGCATCCAGCTGAGCTCGAACGGCCGGACCGACGTGTTTTCGCTGACCATCACCGGGCCCACAGCCTCGGTGGGACGCTCCCCGTTCCCGCCGGACCTCACCGTCACCCCCGAGCTCGAGCTGGTCGAGGACCCGGCGTTGCCGGCGGCCTCTCCCTCCGACACCTGCGGGAACAACTGCACCTTCAACCTGACCCGGACCCCGTCCGGCTGGGTGCTCAATGAGTTCGTGAATGGCGGATCGGTCGGGCCGGCCGGGCCGGCAACCGTCACCACAGACGGCGATGTGGTCTCGATCACCGTGGACATTTCGGCCCTGACCCCGGTGGCGCAGAAAGTGCTGGGCGACCCGAGCACCGACGTACAGGCGGGGTTCACGACCCGGGCAGCCGACGGGAGCGGCGAGGAGAACATCTCGAACCCCTATGGCATCGGCTCATTGGTCGGTCTGGGGAGCGGGAGCCAGATCATCGGGCCGTGGCAGGGTCGCCTCCTCGGGTCGCAGGGGCTGTCACCCACTCCGTGCAGCGGAATCATCCCGCTCTGGTTCACCTACTCCCCGTCGGTGCACCTCGAGAACGTGGTGTTCTCCCAGCCGGTGCCGGCCGGGGTGACGGTCGAGGGCGGCGGACCCGACTCCAGCGCCCAGAACGCGGTCTTTCGCACGCTGGTGGTCCAGACCTCGGCCACCCCGCGAGGCGGCGTCGGGGTTTCCTCGATCGACGTGGAGACCGACAACCAGCCGCTGGTGCCGTTGCCGGTCATACCCGCCAACGCCACCGTCTCGGACAACGTGGTCTCTCTCACCCTGGCCGACGACAACGGCAACCCGTTGGTCCAACCTGGCGGCTACCTCACCGCCGCCGTCTCGATCCACCAGTCGTCGGACACCTGCGTCTACCACTTCCCGATCGTGACCCTCTCGTTGTTCCCGCTCCCGAAGGCCACCGTGGTCCCCACCGCGGTCTCCGCCTCATTCTGGCTGGGTGGGTCGGCCGGGATCGGCGTGGTCGCCGCCCTGTTGGGGGTGGCCGCGGCGATCGCGGTCTTGGTCTCGCGGTTCCATGCCCATGCCGCCCGGGTGCGGTCAGCCCGGTCCGAGCCCTGACGGGTGTCGGGTTCCTGAAGCCCGGTCCACGACCGCCGATCCCAGCCCTGGCCATCGGGCGGTGTGGGTGGTGGGCCGGCAACGCGCCAGCCCCCACGCCACCGGCTGTCGGACAACCTTCGAGCTGAGCGTGCCGACCTAAGGGTCCGGAACCTCCGCGCCCAGGCCCCGCCGAACTGCATCGAGCAGACGTTCGCCGCTCTGCTCCGCATAGCCGGCGGCGGCTTCGGCGGCGGCCTTTCCGTCGCCGGCGCGCACTGCGTCGATGATCGGGACAAGACCCTCAACCACGTCGTCGGACGATAAGAATGCTGTGACGAAGAGCGGCGCCGTGGCTCCGTAGAGGTCCTCCAGCCATCGCATCATCACCTGGAGGGGACGGTTGCCGGTTGCCCCGATCAAGGTCGAGAAGAACGCAAGCTCCGCTGCCTGCAGGGCCCCGCCATCAGAGGCGGTGCGCACCGCCTCCAGTCGTTCATCGAGGAGGCCCACGTCGTCCGCCCTCGATCGGCCGGCAGCGAGTTCCCCGGCGAGCGCGGCGAGAGGGGCGCGCACCTCCAGAAGCTCGTCGACGATCCGGGGGCCGGCTACGGCGAGGGCCCTCAGGACGATGCCGTTGTCGCTGGACCGCAGGGGGTCGCACGCCACGGTGCCCACTCCCTGCCGCGCTTCGACCAGTCCGGCCTGCTCCATCCGGGCGATGGCCTGGCGGAGCGAAGTCCGGTTGATACCCAACCGCTCGGCAAGCTCGCGCTCCGGAGGCAGGGTCGTCCCGGGCGGATAGTCGCCGGCCAGCAACGCGTCGGTCAGCAGGTCAACCACCTGGGCGGGGAGGGACCGTCGCTCGGGCCGGCGCAGGGACCGAGCCTCGGATCCCGTCTGACGCGAGGGCAATTGATCGACGTGCACCATTGGTTGAACCATTGTACCATACCTGTGTCAAGGTGACATATCGGCCGGCTCCTGCGGGCGGGCGGCCGGTTGGTGCATGCGAGGGGAGCCTGGTGATGCCCACGGGGATGCTGTTCAAGGAAGCGATGTCGGGGACCTGGCAGCCGACGACGACGGGCACGGAGACGGACAGCGCCCGGCTGGGAGGGGGGCTCATTCGTTTCGACGTTGTCGCCGAGACCACGGAGCTGGTCCGGCCGTTCGGGACGGTGTCCGGACGGTTGTCGGGCACCCTCAGCGCGGCCGGGCTGGCCGATCAGGCGCCCGCCATCGGCACGATCGAGGTTTCGCCCATCGAGCACCGGCGGATCCGCTACACACTGGACTTTCCGGGCGGCGACGGCACGTCCTACCGCTTCGACGGTTGGAAGTCGATCGAATGGATCCATGCGCTGTCGACGTGGACGACACTGCCGGGCACCATCACCGGACCGGACAATCGGACCGTGGGCACCGCGACACTTCGGTTCGCGTGGAAGGACGCTCCATCGCTGATGGCGAGCGTCCGCATGCGCCGCAGCCGGCCGACGAGGGATGCGGTCGAGTTGGCCGGTCGACGGTGGGACGGCCGCGCCGGCCGCCTCGAGGTCTGGTACGACACGTTCACCGATGCGGCATCCGGGACCGGCTTCTGGCTTCATCACGAGATCGTGGCACCCTCCGGCCCGGCCTCACCGGCGTTCGCCCATGGGTGGATCGCGGTCTTCCCGCCCGACGGTCGACCGGTGTGGGAACGGTTCGGCCCGTCGACCATCGGCGCTGGCCCTTGGTTCTCCGCCGGGGACGAGGTACGAGCCGAGCCGGGCCTGCGGACGGGTCGGGCCGGCTCGATCCGCTGGGACCTGCGCTTCGAGGACCGATCGGCACCACTCTTCACATTCCCCGCAGCTGCGTGGGACCGCGAGCTCCTCCCTGCCGCACAGATCGTACCCAGCCCGACCGCGGAGTACCGGGGATCGATCGTGGCTGACGGACAGGCCTACGAGCTGGCCGGTGCCCGGGGGGCATCGGCCCGGATCTACGGGCACGGGAACGCCGAACGGTGGGCGTGGCTCCATGCCGACCTAGGGGGCGGGGATGTCCTGGAGGTGGTGGCGGCCACGTCACGCCGTCGAGGCCTCGACCGGTTGCGGCCCCTCCCCTTCGTCCGCCTCCGTTTCGCCGGTCAGGACTGGCCGGCCGCGCCGATGGCCGCACTGCGCTTTCGGGCCCGACTCGCCCTGCCGACGTGGACAGTCACCGGTCGGTGGAGGGACCGACGGTTGCGCGTCACCGTCACCCAGCCCGACGAGCGATGCGTTCGCTTGGGCTACACGGACCCCGACGGCGCCAGCGCTACCTGTACGAATTCGGAACGCGCTGACGCCCACGTGGTCCTCGAGCGCCGATCGGAGGGCGCCTGGGTCCTCGAACACGAGTGGTCACTCGACGGCACGGCGCACGCCGAGGTCGGCACCCGGCCGTGACGGTCACGGACCGGGTTGGACCGGTCGGTGCCGGACCGGTCCTCGAAGGGCTCTGCGCCGCGCTGCTCGACCTCCCACCCCACGAGGCCAGGGTGCTGGCCGACTCCGTGGCCGCCCTGGCACGGCGCCTCCCGACCCATGCGCGCCTCGCCCTGGCCACAGGGTGTGTCGCGGCTGACGCACTGTCGCTGTTGCACACCGGCTCCCGCCTCCACCGACTTGACCGTTCCCAGCGCGAAGCCCTGGTGGACCGGCTCTGCGCCGGTGCCACCACCGCCGACCTGGTCGACGCCCTGAAGGTCCCGGTGCTCATGGCGCACGGCGCGGCATGTGCCGGCCCGGAGATGATCGCCCGCCTGACCGGGCCGCCGGCCCGCCCGGACGCGCAACTCGATGTGACGCCCTCGTCGTCCTGGCCGTCGCGATCGCGGGCCGACGTCGTGGTGATCGGCTCGGGTGCCGGCGGAGCCATGGCAGCCAGGGTCCTCGCTCGGGCGGGACTGGCCGTCGTGGTGATCGAAGAGGGTCGCCGCTTCACGGTCGGCGAGTTCCGAAATAGCGCCCCGCTCGACCGGTTCGCCGACCTGTATCGCGACGCTGGTGCCACGGTGGCCCTCGGACGGCCGCCGGTGGTCATGCCCATCGGGCGCGGGGTGGGCGGGACGACACTCGTGAACTCCGGGACCTGTTACCGGACCCCCGGCGATGTGCTGCTGCGATGGCGCGACGAGCACGGCGTCGACGCCGCCGACCCGGAGCGATTCGCCCCGCTTCTCGACGACGTGGAAGCGACACTGCGGGTGGCGCCTGTGCCGGACGACATCATGGGCCAGAACGGACGAGTGGCGTTGCGTGGCGCCGCTGCCCTCGGCTGGTCGGCACATCCACTGGCCCGAAACGCGCCGGGGTGCGGCGGGATGTGTCAGTGCGCCATCGGGTGCCCCCGCAACGCCAAGTTCGGGGTGCATCTCAATGCCCTCCCCGATGCCTGCGCCTCCGGGGCTGTCGTCGTGAGCGAGGCGCGCGTCGAGCGCGTCCTTCATGGCGCCGGCCGGGCAACAGGTGTGAGCGTGCGTCGGCCCGACGGATCCATGCTCGAGATCCTCGCGACGATGGTTGTCATCGCCGCCGGCGCAACCGAGTCCCCGGCCCTGCTCCGACGCAGCGGCCTCGGACGCCATCCGCAGCTCGGGCGTAACCTGGCCGTCCATCCGGCCGTCAGCGCGGCAGGGTGGTTCGACGAGCGGATCGATTCGACGCGGGGCGTACTGCAGAGCGCTGGCATCGACGAGTTGCACCGGTCCGACGGAATCCTCATCGAGGCCACCGCCACCCCGGCGGGCATAGGTTCGATGGTCCTGCCGGGTGCCGGCCGACGACTGGCCGAGCAACTCGGGCGGTTCGATCATCTGGCCACGCTGGGAGCGATGATCGCGGACGCTCCGTCCGGACGGGTCATCGGGGAACGGCGATCGATCGTCCGCTACGACCTGGCGAAGGCCGACGGCGACCGCCTCGTGCGGGCCATCACGGCCATGGGCCAGGTGCTGTTCGCCGCCGGGGCCTCCGCCGTCGTGACCGGCATCCGGGGCCACGAGACCGTCCGCAACGAGGCGGAACTTGCCGATGCGACGGCGCATGCCCGTCACGAGCGGCTGCATGTTGCCGCCTTCCACCCGACCGGGACCGCCCGGATGGGTGCCGATGAGCAGAGTCATCCCGTCGATGCAGCCGGCCGGCTACGGGGAGTGGGAGGGGTGTGGGTAGCCGACGCGTCGGTACTGCCCACGTGCCCTGAGGTCAATCCGCAGATGACGATCATGGCGATGGCCCAGGCGATCGCCCACGGCATCGTGGGCTGAGGGCCGGCGCGAGGCAACCTCGCATGATAGCCCTCTGACCTGGGTATACGCCTATCCGAGCAGCTGCTTGGCGATCACCACCCGCTGGATCTGATTGGTCCCTTCATAGATCTGGGTGATCTTGGCGTCGCGCATGAACCGCTCGACCGGGAAGTCCTTGGTGAAGCCGTAGCCACCTAGCAACTGCACTGCGTCGATGGTGACCGACATGGCGGTGTCGGAGGCGAAGCACTTGGCCATGGCCCCCACCTTGGTGAGCTCACCCTCCGGGTCGCCGTTGTCGACCAGCGCGCAGGCCCGGTAGATGAGGGTACGGGCCGCCTCGGTGCGCATGGCCATGTCGGCCAGCATGAAGCGCAGGCCCTGCAGATCGGCGATCGGGCTCCCGAATGCCTTGCGGTCCAACATGTACCCGGCGGCGAAGTCGATCGCCCCCTGGGCGATGCCGACGGCCTGGGCCCCGATGGTGGGCCGGCTGCGGTCGAGGGTGTGCATGGCGATGGTGAAGCCCTTCCCGAGCTCGCCCACCAGGTTGGCCGACGGCACCCGGACCTCGTCGAACACCACCTCGCCGGTGGGGCTGCCCCGGATGCCGAGCTTGTCCTCCAGCTTGGCCACCTTGACCCCCCAGTCGGCCTCCACCACGAAGCAGCTGATGCCCCGTCCCCGGGGCGCCTCGGGGTCGGTGACCGCGAACACCGTGTAGACGTCGGACACCCCGGCGTTGGTGATCCAGTACTTGGTCCCGGTGATGACGTACTCGTCGCCGTCCCGGACCGCCCGGGTCCGCATGGAGGCGACATCGCTGCCGGCGTCGGCTTCCGACAGGCAATAGCTGGCCTGGGACTCGCCGGTGGCGATCCGGGGAAGGTACTTCCGCTTCAGGTCCTCCGACGCCCAATTCATCACCGGCAGCATGCCCAGCTTCGAGATCAGCATGGTGAGCGAGGTGGAGGCGCACACCCGGGCCAGCTCTTCGGCCATGATCGCCTGGGTCACCAGATCGGCGCCGGCGCCCCCGTACTCGGCCGGGACGCCCAGGGACGGAAGCTCGAGCTCGACGCAGGCATCGAACGAAGCCTGGGGGAAGACGGCGTCGCGATCGACGGCCGCGGCGGTCGGCGCGATCCGCTTCTCGGAGAACTGGCGGAGCGTGTCCCGGAACTGCCGGTGGGTGTCGGAAAGGGCGAAGACAGGAGAAGTCACCGGTGCACGTTACCTTGCCGGCCGAACACCGGAATCAGCAGCCACCGGTCAACCGGAGTGGCAGATCGAAGGCTCAGTCGGGGACCGGGACGGCCAGCATCTGGTGCCATTCCCCCAGTCGGGCGGCCACCGCCTCGGGAGTCAGCCGGAAGGTGTCGTCAGCGACGGCGTCGGCGATGGCCCGCTGGGCGGTGTAGTGATGGGCGGCAGAACGGAAGAGCGGGGCCCGGGCCGCCACCAGATCGTCGGGTGCCCCGCCCAGGAACCCCCATAGGGTGAAGGTGAAAGCGAGGTCGAAGATGATCGGCGCCCGTCCGAATTTCGCCGCCCGCCGCATGGCCACCGCCGTGCAGCCGGCGATGACGTCCTCGGTCGACTCCCCTTCCGCCAGCTGGAGGCGATCCTCGAACTGGCGGGCCAGCTTGAGGGCAAAACCCTGGTCAGGACCGGTGGTCCCGAACGACGGCCCGGCCGGCGGCGCCGTCCCCCGCAGCTCGGACGGGCGCGACTGGGTCCAGATACCGGGTACCCGGAGCCGGTAGGTCGAGCGCACCTGGTCGGCCTCGACGATGGGCACAAAGCTGGGTTGGGTCATTGGCTACGTGTTTCCGATCCTTGTCGGGCAGATCCTTCGGCGCCGGGACCGGGAGAATCCTCGCCCACCGGAACTGCGGCGGCGTGCAGCAGACCGTAGACGATGGAATCGGACAGGGCCTTCCAGGACGCCTCGATGATGTCCTCGGAGACCCCGATGGTCGTCCAGGTCCGGTCGCCGTCGGTCGAGTCGATGAGTACCCGGGTCACCGAACCGGTGCCCTTGGCCGAATCGAGCACCCGGACCCGGTAGTCGACCAGGTGGATGTCGGCAAGCCGCGGATAGCGCGACCCGATGGCACCCCGGAGCGCCCCGTCGAGGGCATTGACCGGCCCGTTGCCTTCGGCGGTGGCGACAATTCGGTCGCCTCCCACCAATACCTTGACCGTGGCCTCGGTCGAACGGGTCATGGTGTGGTCGGCGATCACCCGGTACGACTCGAGGTCGAAGAAGTCCTGTCCCCATCCTGTTGCGTTGCGGAGCAGCAATTCGAGCGAAGCGTCGGCCACTTCGAAGTGGTACCCCTCGTGCTCGAGCCTCTTCAGCGAGTCGAGGACCGAGCCCATGGCGTCTGAATCGAGCTCAAGACCCAGTTCCGCGGCTTTGAAGGCAAGGGTGGAACGGCCCGCCATCTCCGAGACGACGAAGCGGGTTCCATTGCCGACCAGATCGGGCGAGATGTGCTCGTAAGCATCAGAGCGCCTGGCGATCGCCGAGGTGTGGAGCCCGGCCTTGTGGGCGAAGACCGACGCGCCCACGAACGGCTGTTGCGGGTTCGGGGCGATGTTCACCAGTTCGGCGATGTGATGGGCAACCGGTGTGAGCCGTTCGAGGCGATCGGCGGGGATGGTCCTGACCTGCAGCTTCAGTGACAGGTCGGGGATGGTGGCCGACAGGTCGGTGTTGCCCGCCCGCTCGCCGTACCCGTTGACGCAGCCCTGGACGTGGGTCGCCCCGGCCCCCACCGCGGCCAGCGAGTTGGCGACCGCGCAGCCGCTGTCGTTGTGGAAATGGACACCGACCTGGGTCTCGAACCCGCCGAACACGGTGGACACGATGCGCTCCACTTCGTGCGGCAAGGTGCCCCCGTTGGTGTCGCACAGCACGAGCGTCTCGGCGCCGGCTTCTTCCGCGGCCCGGAGGATCCGGGTAGTGAACTCCGGATTGGCCTTGTACCCGTCGAAGAAGTGCTCGGCATCCAGGAACACCCGGAGGTCGTTGGACCGGAGAAACTCAATGGAGTCCGCCACCATGGCCACCGCCTCGTCGAGCGACGTCCGCAGCGCGTCCACCACGTGCATCTCCGACGACTTGGCCACGATGCACACCGCGGGCGTCTGGGCCTTGACCAGGTGCCTCAAGGTGTCGTCGTCCTCCGCCTTGACCCCGGCGCGGCGGGTCGATCCGAAGGCAACCAGGGTGGCGGTGGAAAGCTCGAGCTCGGCCGGAGCCCGGGCGAAGAATTCCTCATCCTTCGGATTTGCCCCCGGCCACCCGCCTTCGATGAAGGTCACGCCCAGGTGGTCAAGCTGTTCGGCTACCCGGAGCTTGTCGTCGACGGTGAGCGAGAGTCCCTCCTGTTGGGATCCGTCCCGCAGGGTGGTGTCGAAGACGTCGACGGCGGTGGGCATGGACGGGAGCTCGAACTGATGGCCGGCCCCGGAGGCCGGCGCCTCGGGGAGGTCGCCCGCCCCGGCGGGCGCTCTCCCTTTCCCGTGGGCATGGGCCTGTTGACCGGCCGTCAACGGGTGCGAGTGGGCGTGACCGTGACCGTGGCGGTGCTGAGGCCCGTCGTTCAGGGTCGGACCGTCACTCGACATATTCCAACCAGTCCTTGTAGCGGTCGATCTCACCCCTCACCGCGGCGAAGTAGGTCTGCTGCAGCTGCTGGGTGATCGGGCCCGGCTTCCCGGTACCCACCTCGCGATCGTCCACCGAACGGATCGGCACCACCTCGGCCGCGGTTCCGGTGAGGAAGGCTTCGTCGGCGGAGTAGAGGTCGGTGCGGATGATCTGCTCGTAGACGACGTCGTAGCCGAGGTCCCGGGCAATAGTCTCAACCGACCGCTGGGTGATCCCGGCCAGCGCGCCGGAGTCCGAGGTATGAGGGGTGATCAGGCGACCGTTGCGGACGATGAAGATGTTCTCCCCGGTGCACTCACTGACGTTCCCGTCGGGCGACAGAAGGATGGCTTCGTCGTAACCGGCGCGGAGCGCCTCCACCTTGGCCAGCGACGAGTTGACGTACATGCCGGTTCCCTTGGCCGCGGTCGGCACGGCATTCGAATCGTGACGGCGCCATGAGCTGATCTTGGTCGACACACCGTTGGCTACCCCCTCGTCGCCCAGGTAGGTACCCCATGGCCAGGCGGCAATGGACACGTTGACCGGGCAGGGAATCGGGTTCAACCCCATCTCGCCGTAGCCCAGGTACACCAGCGGGCGGATGTAGCACCCGTCATCGAGGCCGTTGACCCGGACCAGGGAGATGGTGGCGGCCACCAATTCATCGACGGTATAGGGGATCTCGATCATGAAGACCTTGGCGGAAAAGAACAAGCGCTCGATGTGGTCCCGCAAGCGGAAGACCGCGACTCCGTTTGGAGTCGGATAGGCGCGGATCCCCTCGAAGACGCCCGAGCCATAGTGCATGGTGTGGGTGAGGACGTGAACCGTGGCATCGGCCCAATCCACAAACTCGCCGTCCATCCAGATCTTGTCAGTCGGGGTTATGGGCATCGCTCACAGCCTTTCTGCGATTGCGTCGCCGATGGCGGCGGTTGAAAGTTGTGGATCGGGGGCCGAGGCGATGAACTCCTGCACCGCCTTGGTGACACGTTCGGCGGCAGCTACTTCCCCCAGGTGGTCAAGCATAAGCGCAGCTGATCGGATGGCGGCGGCAGGGTTGGCCTTGCCGGTACCGGCGATGTCGTGGGCGGCACCGTGGACAGGCTCGAACAACGATGGCCCGGTACGAGCTGGATTGAGGTTCGCCGATGCGGCATATCCGATGCCGCCGGAGATGGCACCGGCCAGGTCGGTAATGATGTCGCCGAAGAGATTGTCGGTGACGATCACGTCGTATCGTCCCGGGTTCTCCACCAGGTAGATACAGGTGGCGTCGACGTGGTTGTAGTCGTGTACGACGTCGGGGTAATCGGATGCGACCTCGTTCACCGTCCGGTTCCACAGGTCTCCGGCATAGGCGAGCACGTTCGTCTTGTGCACCAGAGTCAGCTGGCGCCGGGGTCGCTTGGCCGACAACTCGAATGCGAACCGAGCACACCGCTCCGCGCCGTGACGGGTGTTGACAGATCCCTGGGTGGCCACTTCGAATGGAGTCCCCTTGCGCAGAAACCCGCCTTCCCCGGCGTAGGTCCCCTCGGTGTTCTCCCGGATGACGACGAAATCACAGTCGGGTGCGAGAGCTCCCGGGACGCCGGTGAACGGCCGCATGTTGACATAAAGGTCGAGATCGAACCGGAGGCGGAGAAGCAGCCCGCGCTCGAGCGTCCCCGGGGGCACGTCGGTGGACCCCACCGGAGGGCCGATGGCCCCGAGGAGAATGGCGTCCTGTCGGCGCAACTCCTCGAGGACGGAATCGGGCAACACCTCTCCGGTGCGGAGGAACCGGTCGGCACCCAGGTCGTAGTCGGAGGTGGCCAGGGACACCCCGGCCGCGGTGACAACCTTCAGCGCCTCGGCCACCACCTCCGGCCCGATCCCGTCGCCCCCGATCAGGCCAACCTTGTACGTGCTCACCCTGTTATCCGTTCTCTCTCTGTTGTCCGTGCCCAGGTTGTCTGTGGTTGTGCCCGGGCCAGAAACTGTTCCGTCGCGTCGATACAAGTGAAATTGAAAAACCGCCCACCAAGTGGACGGCCAAGAGCCACATACCGGTTCGGTATGTGGCTAATCGATAATAATTACGTAGTGGCGATAGGCCGCACGGCTCAACATCACCACCAGTGTCCCTCGGCCACCTATTGGGAGTCAACCCGGGGCCTCCGGAGCTCTGGTGGGACCGTTCCAGGGGATGCCTCCCCTTCGAAGGCAACGGGCCTCCTCCCCCCGGCACTCCACCACCGTCGACGGGAGGCCATCACACACACCTCCGTCCACGACGGCGGCGAGCCGGCCGTCGGTGGAAAACACAGAAATGACCTCCTGGGCCAGGGTTGCAGCTGGTTTGCCGTGTCGGTTGGCACTGGTCACCGCCAGAGGTCCGACCGCCGAACACAGGGCCCGGACCGCCGGATGGTCGGGCCACCGCACCCCGACCGTCTCCCTCGCCTCCATAGGGCCTCCGAGGTCGGCATCGAAACCATGGGCGCGGGGCACCACCAGTGTCAGGGGTCCGGGCCAGAACCGATCGGCCAGATCCTGGGCCACCGGCTCCAGGGTGCCGGCGACCGCTTCGACCTGGCTCCAGCCACCGACCAATACCGGAAGCGCGACCTCGCGGGGACGCCTCTTCAGCCCGAAGATCCCCTGCACGGCGCCGGGCTGCATCGGGTCGACCGCCAGCCCGTACACCGTGTCGGTCGGGATGGCGACCACCATGCCGGAGGCCAGGAACGAGGCCGCCTGCTCCAATTCGAGCGGGTCGTCGGCATCCAACCGCACCAACATGCTCAGCGCCTGGCCACCAACATGCGGAGCCGACCGGCCAGGTCGGTCGCGCTGGTGACATGAGCGAAGCCGGCGCGGCGGGCTGCACCGACGGCCGAGGTCGCCTGGGCTGGGGCGATCTCCACGACCAAGCCGCCGCCTGGCCGGAGCCAGCGGGGCGCGGCGCCCACGATTGCCTCGATATCGGCCATCCCGCCGACCCCTCCGGCACCCACCGGGGCAACCAGTGCGCCCTTTGGCTCCCAGTCCCGGACCTCGGGTTCCAGTTCGACGTACTCGGACCCGGACACATACGGGGGGTTGGCCACGATCAGGTCCACCCGACCCTGGAGGTCGACAGGCAGTGCCGCGAACCACGACCCCCGGGCCATCCGCACTCGGGGGACGGCGCCGGCATCGCGGTGCGAAAGGAGCTCGAGGTTCTTGCCGGCCACCTCCAAGGCGTCAGCCGAGAGGTCGGTGGCCCACACCTCGATGGACGGGAACCTGCGGCCGGCCTCGGTGGCCAGGGCCAGGGCGATGGCACCGGATCCGGTGCCCAGATCCACGCACACCGGACCCGGCGGAGGAACCTTGGCCCCGGTCGGCCCCCCGGACATGGGGCCGCCACAGATCCGGTCCAACTCTGCCAACGCGATCTCGACCACCTGCTCGGTCTCGGGGCGGGGGATCAGGACCCGGGGATCAACCGTCAGCTCCAGCGAGCGGAACGGCCAGCGGCCCAGCACATACTGCAGCGGTTCGCCCGACGCCCGTCGGGAAACCAGTGCCTCCACTCGCCGGTCGCGCTCACCGGTGGGCAACGGTGCGTGGCGTGCCGCCTCCACGTGTTCGAGGATCCACCGGGCCTCCCGGGCGGAGCCCAACCGGTCGGCGGCCGATGCCAGCAATGCCCGTCGCTGGTCGCCGGGCTCGGTCGTCCCCGGGCCGCCGGGGGCCTCGACCGCGGACATCTCAGCCCTCGGCCAGCTGGCGGGCACGCTTGTCGGCCATCAAGGCGTCGGTGAGGTCGTCGAGGTCCCCCATCAGGATCCGATCCAGCTTGTGCAAGGTGAGGTGGATCCGGTGATCGGTGACCCGGTTCTCCTTGTAGTTGTACGTCCGGATCTTCTCCGACCGGCCGCCTCCGCCGACCTGACTACGGCGGGCCGCCGACAGCTCCGCCGCCTGGCGGTCCTGTTCGGCTTTGAGCAGGCGCGACCGGAGCACGATCATGGCCTTGGCCCGGTTCTGGATCTGGCTCTTCTCGTCCTGCATGGCGACCACGATGCCGGTGGGGAGATGGGTGATGCGCACCGCCGAGTCGGTGGTGTTCACCGACTGCCCCCCGGGTCCGGTCGACCGGTACACGTCGATCTTCAGATCGCTCGGGTTGATGTCCACATCCACCTCTTTGGCCTCCGGCAGTACCGCCACCGAGGCGGCGGAGGTATGGATCCTCCCCTGGGACTCGGTCACCGGCACCCGCTGCACCCGGTGGGGTCCGCCTTCGTGCTCGAGCCGCTGCCAGGCACCCTCCCCCTTGACCAGGAAGGTGACCTCGTTCAATCCCTCCCGCTCGGAGGGGCTGGAAGACAGGACATCGACCTTCCAACCCTTGGCCGCGGCGTACCGGGTGTACATGTCGAAGAGGTCCTTGGCGAAGAGGTTCGCCTCCTCCCCGCCCTCGGTCCCCCGGATCTCCATGATCACATTCCGGTCGGCGTTGGGGTCCGTGGGCAGGAGTTGGAGCCGGAGCTCCTCTTCGAGCCGGCTGATGTCGGCTTCGGCCCGTTCCACCTCGGTCCGGGCCAGGTCCCGCTCGTCGCCGGCCGAGTCGGTGACCATCTCCCGGGCGGTGTCGAGGTCGGACTCGGCCTGCTGGAGCCTCCGCCAGGTGCCGACGACCTCTTCAAGCTCCTTATGGCGGCGGGACACATCTCGCAGGCGGCGCGGATCAGCCGATACGTTCGGGTCGTTCAGCTCGGCAACGACAGTCTCGTACTCGCGTTCGAGTTCGTTCAGACGGTCGCTCAGCACGGCCCAAGGGTACTGGCCGCCGCTGAGGGGCCACGCGCACTGTCAGGAAGGGAGACTGCGAAGGTGGCCGGCAGGACCCGGTACCGCCGGCCTTCGCTCAGGAGGCAGGCGGTGCTGTTGGCTTCTTCCGCGCGCCCGACTTGGCATAGCGCTTCTGGAAGCGCTCGACCCGACCACCGGAGTCAACCAACTTCTGCTTACCGGTGAAGAACGGGTGGCACTCGTTGCACAGCTCGAGGTGGATGTCGTCCTTGGTGGACCGGGTCGTGAAGGAATTGCCGCACGAACAGCGCACCGTCGTTTCGACGTACGTGGGATGGATGTCGGTTTTCATGAGTTCTCCCTGGTGGTGGCGGCGAGTTCGGCCCGCACCGGCTTTCGCAGCCTGCCGATTGTACCGGTTCGGAGGGCGGCGTCGATCAAGACGGGGCGGCCGGGCCCTTGGCGATCTCGGCCAGGAACTCGTCATTGCTCTTGGTGGTCCGGATCTTGTCCAACAGCAGCTCGAGACCGGCGGCGGCGCTGCCGTCGTTGGCCAACGCGTTGAGCACCCGGCGAAGCTTCCAGACCTGCTGCAGCTGGGACCGGTCGAAGAGCAGCTCTTCGTGCCGGGTCGAGCTGGCATTGACGTCGATCGCCGGGTAGATCCGGCGCTCGGCCAGTCGCCGGTCGAGCCGGAGCTCCATGTTGCCGGTCCCCTTGAACTCTTCGAAGATGACCTCGTCCATCTTCGAGCCGGTCTCCACCAGGGCAGTGGCCAGGATGGTGAGGGATCCGCCCTCTTCGATGTTCCGGGCGGCTCCGAAGAACTTCTTGGGTGGGTACAGGGCGCCCGAGTCGACGCCACCGGACATGATCCGGCCGGTGGCCGGTTGGGCCAGGTTGTAGGCCCGGGCCAACCGGGTGATGCCGTCGAGCATGATGACGACGTCCTGACCCATCTCCACCAACCGCTTGGCCCGTTCGATGGCCAGTTCGGCCACCGCGGTGTGCTCATCGGAAGGACGGTCGAACGTCGAGGCAACCACCTCGCCTTTGACCGACCGGCGCATGTCTGTCACTTCTTCGGGGCGCTCGTCCACCAGCAGCACCATGAGATGCACCTCGGGATTGTTGGCTTCGATGGAGTGGGCGATGTGCTTCATCACCGTGGTCTTGCCCGCCTTGGGCGGCGATACGATCAGGCCGCGCTGGCCCTTGCCGACAGGTGAGAGCAGGTCGACGATCCGGGTCGTCAGGGTTTCCTTTTCGCCGGGTGCCTCGAGGTCGAGGCGTTCGTCGGGGAACAGCGGGGTCAGGTCCTCGAAGCGGGGCCGATTCCGGGCCTCCTCGGGATCGAGCCCCGATACCGTGTCGATCCGCAGGAGGGCCGGGAACTTCTCGGTGTTTCCCGCCGGGCGGCACGCACCCTCGAGGTAGTCACCTTTGCGAAGGGCGAATCGCCGGGCCTGGCTGATGGAGACGTAGACATCCTTGGAGGATGGGAGGTAGCCGTCGCAGCGAAGAAATCCGTAGCCCTCGTCGCGGAGGTCGAGCAGGCCGCGGACCGGGATGAGCTCACCCTGGTATTGCTGCTCCTGGTTGCCCCCCGCCCCCTGGAGATCGCGCTCTCCGGCATCACCCGGGCGATCGCGGCCCCGACGCCGGCGATTGTTGCGTCGATTGCCGGCGTCATCGCTCCCGCCCTGCCGGCTGTCCTGGGTTCCCTGACGGTTGCCCTGGTTGCCTTGACGGTTGCCTTGGTTGTTCTGGCGGCCGCCCTGGTTGTTCTGGTTGTTCTGACGGTTGCCTTGGTTGTTCTGGTTGTTCTGGTTGTTCTGGCGGCCGCCCTGGCCACCGGAAAGATTCTGGTTGTTCTGCCCGGACTGGTTCTGGCCGTTTCGTCGGCCGTCAGTTTCCTCCGTAGTGACCGTGGTGGCCGATTCGTCGCCTCCGGCCGTCGCTGACTCCGGGACCGGAACCGGGTCATCGAGTTCGGTTCCATCGAACTTGGTTGCGTTGGCGTCATCGTCGGGCCCGAAGGAGAGGACGGCGGACGTGCGGCGGGCGGGCCCCCGCCTGGTCTGGGATCCGCCTTTGGCCTCGTCACCGGCAGGATCGGAGCTGTCCGACGGCGAGGTGCTGGACGAACCCGGAGACGAGCCGTTGCCGTTGGTGGAGCCGCTTGCCGATACGTCACCGCCATCGCCGGCTCCGGGATTGCTGGTGACGGCACCGTCCACCGATACTCCGGTGGCCTTCAAAATGCCGTCGATCATGTCTGCTTTTTTGGTCCGGGTGGTGGTCTTTACAGACAGTGCCTGCGCGATGGCGTGAAGCTCATCGCGTTCTTTGCCTTCCAACACCGAGCGCTCGAGCTGCTGTTCCGCAGTCATCGGCCTCCTCGTTTCGAATGTCCTCGTTTGGAGAATGGATCGGAGCCATCCTCCAAGGAATCAGGGGCGGGGAGTTGCGCACGCCGGGCGATCAGCCCGTCTGCAACTCCCACCTACGCCGTGTGCAGGCTGGTCGCACAGTGAGAGGTGCGATTCAGGGAATCCCGCCCAGGTACCCGAACGGGCACATCTGGAAGCGAAGGTGTGTCCATGTTACCTGCCCGGACACCGGACCACAACAACACCCAGTTGACGGCCGCTAAAGACCGAGTTCGGCCAGGACCGCTCCCAGGTCGGCATCGATCACCGTGGGAACCGAGATCTGGCTGATGGCGATGTCCGGATCCTTCAAACCATGGCCGGTCAACACGCACACCACCGTGTCCCCGTCACCGACGCCCTCGGGGAGCCCGGTCTTCAGGAGACCGGCCACCGATGCCGCGGACGCCGGCTCACAGAATACCGACTCCTCACTGGCCAGGAACCGGTAGGCGTCGAGGATTTCCTCGTCGGTGACCGCGGCGATGCCACCGCCGGACTCGCTGGCCGCCGAGGTGGCCCCGTACCAGCTGGCCGGATTGCCTATCCGAATGGCGGTAGCCACCGTCTCGGGGAATTCGATCGGGTGGCCCTCGACGATGGGCGCGGCGCCGGCCGCCTGGAACCCCAACATCCGGGGCAGCCGGGTGGACCGTCCCGCCTCCCTGAATTCCAGATAGCCCTTCCAGTAGGCGGTGATATTCCCGGCGTTCCCCACCGGGATGCAGTGCACGTCGGGGGCGTCGCCGAGAGCGTCCACGATCTCGAACGCCCCCGATTTCTGACCCTCGATCCGGTAGGGATTGACGGAGTTCACCACGGTGACCGGGGCGCGCTCGCCCAGCTCGCGGACGATGGCCAGCGCCTGGTCGAAGTTGCCGCGGACCTGGAGGACCCGAGCGCCGTGGATGAGCGCCTGGGCCAACTTCCCCAAGGCGATATGTCCCTCCGGGATCAGCACCGCACAGGTGAGGCCGGCCCGGGCGGCGAAGGCGGCCGCCGATGCCGAGGTGTTGCCGGTCGAAGCACAGACCACCGCCTTGGCGCCCTCTTCGGCCGCTTTGGAGATGGCCACCGTCATCCCCCGGTCCTTGAACGAACCGGTGGGATTGGCTCCTTCCACCTTCAGGAACACCCTCGCTCCGACTTGCGCCGACAATCTGGGTGCCGGAAGCAGGGGGGTCCCGCCTTCGAGCAGGGTGACCACCGGGGTGGTGTCCGACACGGGAAGGAACTCGCGGTACTCCTCGATCACCCCCCGCCAGGCCGCGGCCGGTCGGTCGGTCATGCTGAGTCCTCTCCAAAGACACGTATGGTGCTTCCGACCCGCTTCACCTCGTCGAGAGCAGCCAGGGCGTCGATCGTCTCGTTCATATCACCCTCCCGGGCCGCATGGGTCAGGAAGATCAACCGGGCCGGGCCGATGAGCTCCTCCTGCTCGATCTGCTCCATGGACCGGATGGAGACGTGGTGGTCACCGAACACGGTGCTGACCAGACCCAGGACCCCCGGGCGGTCCTCCACGTCGATGGTCAGGTAGTACGCCGAACGGAGGTCGGCCACCGGGTGGATGTGTCCGGGTCGTCGCTCGGGGACCAGGGAGGTGGTCCCGGCCAACAGGTTCCGGGTGGCGTCGATCAGGTCGCCCACCACCGCACTGGCGGTGGGCAGGCCGCCGGCGCCCTGGCCGTAGAGCATCAGCTCTCCGGCCCACTCCCCCTCGATGAACACCGCGTTGAACGCGTCACGTACCCCGGCCAGCGGATGGGACTTGGGGACCATGGCCGGATGGACCCGGGCGGAGATCTCGTCGGCGCCCACCCGCTCCACCACCGCCAGCAGCTTGACCACATAGCCGAACCGATCGGCAAACTCGATGTCCACCGATCCGATGTGGGTGATCCCTTCGCGGGGCACGTCGGCGGTGACGACGTCATAGCCCATCGCCACCCCGGCCAGGATGGCGGTCTTGGCCGCGGCATCGTGGCCCTCGACGTCCGCAGTGGGGTCACGTTCCGCCAGGCCCAGCTCCTGGGCCCGGGCCAGCACCTCGCCGTACTCGCTCCCGTCGTCGGACATCTTGGTCAGGATGAAGTTGGTCGTCCCGTTGACGATCCCCATCACCCGGTGGATCCGCTCGCCGGTCAACGACTCACGGAGCACCCGGACCAGGGGAACGGCCCCGGCCACCGCGGCCTCGTAGAGGAGGTCGACCCCACGCCGGTGGGCAACTGCCCGGAGATCGATGCCCTCGGGTGACGCCAACAGCTCCTTGTTGGCGGTGACGACGGGTTTTCCGGATTCCAGGGCCGCCCGAACCAGGCTGCCGGCCGGCTCCAGCCCACCGATCAGCTCGACGACGATGTCAATCGAGGGGTCGACCACCAACGAGGCGGCATCGTCGGTGAGGAGGTCCTTCGGCACATGGTCCGGCCGAGTCCGGGACAGGTCGGCCACCGCCACCCCGGCAATCTCGATCCGGGCGCCACTCTGCACAGCCAGAGCGTCGGCCCGGGAAAGCAGGTGAGCCACCAGGGACGCCCCCACCGCGCCGCAACCAAGAATGGCGACCCGCACCACGGGCGCGGAGGGGCTGGCCGAGGTCATCGGATCACGCTACCGCCTGGCCCGGGAACCGAGGGAAGATCAGAGGTCGAGGCGGATCAGATCATCGAACGACTCGCGGCGGACCACGGTACGGGCCACCCCGCCGGACACGAAGACCACCGCCGGTCTCGGGACCTTGTTGTAGTTCGAGGCCATGGAGTAGCCGTAGGCGCCGGTGACCGGAGTGGCCACGATGTCGCCCACTTTGAGGTCGGCGGGGACGAACCCCTCGGAGACCACCACGTCGCCCGTCTCGCAGTGCTTGCCGACCAGCCGGATGGGCATGGGCCGCTCGGCCTCCACCTCCCGGGGGAGAAACGCCTCGTAGCCGCTCCCGTACAGCACCGGGCGAGGATTGTCGCTCATCCCTCCGTCGACCGAAACGTAGGTCCGGTACCCCGGGACGTCCTTGACGGTCCCGACCCGGTAGAGGGTGGTCCCGGCCGACGCCACGATGGCGCGCCCGGGCTCGGCCGAAACCCGCACCGAAGCCGGGATGCCGGCGCTCAGACATGCTGACTTCACCCTGGCCGCCCACTGGGCCATGGGCGGTGCCTCCTCTCCGTTTACATAGGCGACACCCAGGCCTCCGCCGACCACCAGCTCCGGAAGATCGAGCGGGGCGAAGAAATCCGCCAATATCTCGATGGCCCGAACGAACGGGGCGAGGGCGAATACCTGGCTCCCGATATGGGCGTGAATGCCTACGAATTCGACCACGCCGGCATCATCGAGGGACCTCAGGCGCTCAACGGCTCGGCCCGCGGCTCCTGACGCCAGGCCGAACCCGAACTTGGAGTCATCCTGGCCGGTCTGGACGAACTGGTGGGTATGGACCTCGACGCCCGGGGTGATACGGGCGAGGACTTTCGGAGGGGCGGCGGGCTCGGTGATCGGGTGCTCCGCCACCAACTTCTCGATCCGGTCGATTTCGTCGAAGGAGTCGACCACGACGCGGCCGATACCGACTGCCAGCGCGCTGGCCAGTTCCTCTTCCGACTTGTTGTTGCCGTGGAGGACCAGACGGTCAGGCGGAACCCCGGCGGTGAGGGCCACGTGGAGCTCGCCCCCGGTGGAGACGTCGAGGCACATGCCCTCTTCGAATGCCAGCCTGGCCATGGCCACGCACAAAAAGGCCTTGGTGGCGTAGGCCACTCCGTCGCCCCACGCCTCCACTGCTTCCCGGCACTTGAGACGGAGATGCTCCTCGTCGTACACATACAGCGGGGTTCCCTGCTCTTCGGCCAGCTCCACCACATCGACTCCGCCGATGCTCAGCCGGCCGTCGCCGTCGACGGTGGCGGTACTGGAAAGCAGGCTGTGGGAGACCGGGTCGGTGGGGCCCACCGCTACATCACCTCCGGCGCGGACACCCCGAGCAGCCCGAGCCCGATGGCCAGGCCGATACGGGTGCCCTCCACCAGCCACAGGCGAGCCTGGGTCAGGGCCGGGTCCACGTCCTCGGCCAAGATCGGGCAGTCGTGGTAGAAGCCGTGGAAGTTTCCGGCCAGACGGCGGACCCAGGTGGTCACCTTGGTCGGCGACCGATCGACCGCCGCCATGGCCACGACTTCGGGAAGCTCCTCCAGAGTCCGGATGAGTTCGAGCTCCCGGTCGTGGATGAGGAGGGAGAGATCGGCGTCCTCCAGAGGCGACCGGACCACCCCCCGTTCCTTCGCCTTCCTGGCCACGCCCCCGATCCGGGCATTGGCCATCTGCACGTAGAAGACAGGGTTCTCCACTGACTGGTCGCGAGCGGCGGCCAGGTCGAATGTCGTCGCCTGGTCAAGGGTGGTCATGAGGCTCAAGATGCGGGTGGCATCCGCACCGATGTCGGCAACCAGCGAGTCGAGCGACACGGCCGTCCCCGCTCGCTTGCCCATCTTCACCGTTTCGTCCCCATCCACCACGGAGACCATCTGCCCGAGCTTCACCTCGAGGCGTCCGCGGGGTACCCCGAGGGCCTCGACGCCGGCCATGAGTCCGGCCACCTGGCCGTGATGATCCGCACCGAAGATGTCGATGACCCGGTCGAAGCCTCGGATGAGGAACTTGTCGCGGTGATAAGCGATGTCGCCGGCCAGGTAGGTGGCATCGCCGTCCGATTTCCGCAGCACACGGTCGCGGGTGTCGCCGAGCTCCGTCGTACGGAACCAGGTGGCCCCGTCCTGTTCGAAGACCAGGCCTTTTCCCGCCAGAAGGGCGATGGTCTCGTCCACCGCACCGCTCTCTTCAATAGAGGCCTGGCTGTACCACTCGTCGAACTCGATGTTCACCGAGGCCAGGGTCGCCCTGATCATCTCGATGATGTGCTCCGCCGCCCACCGCCCGGCGATGGTGACGTCGTTGGGCCCGTCATAGATCGCGGCCAATTCGGAGACGTACTCGCCCTGGTAGCCGTCCTCGGGGACCGGCGTTCCCTGATGGCGGGCAAGGAGGCTCTGGCCCAGCGTGCGGATCTGCCCCCCGGTGTCGTTGACGTAGTACTCGCGGCTCACCCGATGGCCGGTCCGGGACAGGACCCGGGCCAACGAGTCGCCGTAACTTCCCCACCACCCGTTGCCCACGTGGATCGGCCCGGTCGGGTTGGCGGAGAGGAACTCCACCAGGACCCGCTCGCCGTGTCCGATGTCGGGGCGGGCGTAGCCTTCCTCACCCTCCTGCACCACGTCGACGAGGGCGTCGTGGAGCCACCCGTTGTCGAGACGGAAGTTGATGAACCCGGGTCCGGCGACCTCGACGGAGACGGTGTGGGGCGGGAGGTGGGCGGTGAGCTCCTCCACCAGGGACTCGGCCAATTTCCGAGGATTGGTCCCGGCCTTCTTGGCTGTCACCAGGGAGATGTTGGTCGACCAGTCCCCGTGCTCCCGCCGGGCCGGCCGCTCGAGGAATACGTCGTCAGGATCGACGGCGATGACGAAGCCGCCGGTGGCGGCGACCGTCGCCAGGGCGCGACTGACGGACTCGGCGAGCTGATCACGGATGGGCATGCTGTAAGGGAGAATACGTCGTCGGGCGAGTCCGTCGGTTGACAAGGGGATACGGACAGTGGCAGCCGACTAGAGTTGGTGGTTCGGTGGTGCGGTTGCCCGGTCGTCCGGCCGGGTCGCGGCCCCGCCGGTTGCCCTCGTAGCTCAGCGGATAGAGCATTGGCCTCCGAAGCCATGTGCGCAGGTTCAATTCCTGCCGAGGGCGCCAACCCCCTGCGACGGCTCTCCGCAATCCTCCAGTTACCGCGTCTCACCGCGCCCCGGCCGCGTCCTCTCGCCCGTACTGCGCCAGCAGGTCGATCTCCTGGCGCTTGGAGGGGAAGCAGGCCGCGACCAGGACGGCGCCCACGACGATGGCCAGGGCCCCGGCGGCATAGGCCCAGTTGGCCCCGTTCAGAAACGACGCCCGGGCACCGGCCACGATCAGGTCGGAGTAGTGCGGATTGGCCCGGGCCAGGGCGGCGGCACTGGAGTAGGACCGCTCCAAGACGTTGGTCACCTGGCTGTCCAAGTGCGCACCCGACGCCGAAATCCTGTGGGCCACCGCGCTGGCGTAGCCGGCGGTCAGGATGGCTCCGAGGATCGACTGCATGATGGACCCGCCCAAATCGCGCTGGAGGTCGGCCGTACCCGACGCCATCCCCGCCCGGTGAATCGGGACCGATCCGGTGAGCGAGTGGGAGGCCGGAGTGCCCGACAGACCGACGCCGGTGCCCATGAGCACAAAGGCCAGGACCACGGGTCCGTAGCCCGAGGAGGCCGTCCACCACAGGAGCATGACCACGAAGGCGGCGAGCAAAAAGGCGTACCCGATCAAGAGGGTCAGGCGCG
>Ga0307374_10002298_pt1 | contig 34182 bp, 33 predicted proteins | sample OX3MG_FD_202532 | JGI IMG/M metagenome (GOLD analysis project Ga0307374, IMG submission 202532) | Soil microbial communities from Risofladan, Vaasa, Finland - OX-3 | ecosystem: Environmental > Terrestrial > Soil > Coastal area > Acid sulfate soil | place: Finland: Risofladan, Vaasa | collected... | reverse complement strand
GCCGCGTCCCAGGCGCTGGGCCACTCCGACCTCAACACGACGCTCTCGATCTACGGCCACCGTGACGCCGCTGACCTGGAACGCGCGATGGAAGCGCTTGCGCGATCGCGCGGCTCATGAAAGGAGTCGGGGGCCGAAGGCTAGGAAGGTCCGGCGATTCTCCGGGCGTTGTTGCGTCGACGTACGCCTTGATCTGTTCCGGCGTCCACGACTCGCCCTCGGTGAGGCGAGCGATCGCGGCTTGATCCGGTGAGCGCCCTGGTCTATGCGTTCCGCTGCGGGAACAAGTACCGAACGATGATCCCGACTACCCCGATCACTTGGACGACGGTCGCCCCGAGCCAGATCTGCATCGTCGTCGGGTCGATCTTCCAGTGGACGCCGACTGCGGCGTAGAGGAAGAACGCGAGATCGGCAACGAAGATCTGCGCGCCGAGTCCTTTCAGGAGCCAGTTCGCGTACTTCTCCCGAAGCTCGAGCTCGAGCTCGCCTGCCTTGTGGCGCTGTCGCTCGAACGGATCCAGCTCGGTGACCTGGCGCGCGCGCTCCGGGCGTTCAATCGCCTGGATCGCGAGGGCGACGACGTCGTCGTCGCTCGCCGCCGGTTCCTTCGGTTCTTCGGCCGCCACGCCCGCGACGCGCTACGAGATGCCGAGGTTCTTCAGCCTGAAGTTCATCGCGTCGGTCGAGACCCCGAACACGATCGCGAGCTCGGCGGGAGACCGGGTCGTCTCGGTGTACTTCCGCACCCACTCTTCCGGCATGAGGAGGTTCGCGGCGAACTCGTTCGCGTAGATCTCGTCCTGGTCGGTGCCTGCCGCGGACAGGTTGTCCCTGCGGTCGACGTACTCGAAGGCGTCGGGCGAGGCGGAGCGCTTGACGTAGTGGCCGATCTCATGCGCCACCGTGAAGCGCTTCCGGTTCGGAGAGTCCGCACCGTTCACGAGGATCACCGCGTCCCGGCCCGTCTCCTTGACGAGCGCCCCGGCCACTTCCGGGTCGAGGTAGCTGTCGACGACATTCATCCCGAGCCGCCGGGCGATCGGCACCGGGTCGACCGGGACGAGCGCGACTCCGAGCGCGGCCTTCAGGACGCCCTCGGCGTCTTTCCTGGCGTCCTGGCGCACGGTCACATCTTGATCGTAATAGACGGTCATCAGGGCAACCCCGATCCTAGCCCGCGATCCGGACCGCAGGCACTGGCTACAGGCTAGTGCCTCCCTCAGGCTGGCAGTCGAATTTCGCCAAACCCTCCCAGCTAGGGAATCCGGGTCGCAGGGATCACGGGGCTTGCGCTCCTAGGCGAGCGATGAGAGAGTGGTGACGCTAGGCAAGTGTTCCGATCGAAGGTGAGTGTTCATGCGGGTTAGTGGAGGCGGCGGGAATCGAACCCGCGTCCGCAGCCGCACCGAACAAGCATCTACAAGCGTAGGCTGCCCTTTGATTTCGCCCGACGGCCGGAGTGCAGCCGCCCTACCGTCGCGCTAGCCATCCTTCAGTGTCGCGCTTTGGGCGATTGGCTCTCCCTCGGCGCCGAGCCCGTTAGTTGGCGCCGCCTCCGAGCCACGGGCCCAACTCGGAGGGGCGTCGCCTTCTAGCTCTTACGAACTAGGCAGCGAGTGCGAGATCACGAGGATTCGCATTTGTTGTTTGCCGGTGGATTTACGAGGCCAACCGGCGACCTCGGCTTGCAGCTCATCCGGATGGATCGACCACGTCGAAACCAGGTCGCCCCCGTATGTCCGTTCCTGCACCATTGTAGCGGGGTGATGATCGGCACGATCGAGGGGGAGCTCGCAGGCAGTCATCACTCCCGTCTGGGCGCCGACGGGAATCGCGCTCGCCGCCCTCGTCCTCGGCCGCCGCACGGGCGTCGGCCTCTCGCTCGTCGCGCAGGTCGCCGCACTGCACCGGGGCCGCGTCTGGGTGGAGGAGGCGCCGGCAGGCGGCGCGAGTTTCCGGGTCTTCCTGCCGGCGCGCTGAGCGTCCCCTCAGTTCGCGGCCACCCCGACCGCGTGCCCCTGTGCATCGGCGAAGACGCCGAAGGTCACGCCCGGCACCTGCTGGGCCGGCTGGAGGATCGTCCCGCCGAGCTCCACGGCCCGCTCGAGCGTCGCCTCGACGTCCTCGACGCCGATGAAGAACAGGACCGCGTCCTTGCCGCCCTGCAGGGGGCCGATCGCGGTCGGGATCGCGCCCTCGGCGCCGGTGTCGACGAACGTGTAGCCCGGGAAGGCGCCGTCGGAGTACGACCAGCCGAAGAGCTCGGCGAAGAACGTCCGCGTCGCGTCCGGATCTGTCGAGCGGATCTCCGCGTGGATGACGGGATGAGCCATGGTGGAGCCTCCTTGGTCGTGTGTGTGCAGACACGACGAATGAGCGCCCCGTGGATCGACAGGTCTAGCGGCGCCGCCCCAGCTCGCGATCGATCTGGCGCTGCGCGTCCCGCGCGGCGATGTCGCGCCGTTTGTCGTGCAGCTCCTTGCCGCGCGCGAGCGCGAGCTCGACCTTCACACGGCCGTCCTTGAAGTACATCCGCGTCGGCACGATCGTCACGCCTTTCTCCTTCACCTCTCCGTACAGGCGGTCGATCTCACGCCGATGCAGCAGCAGCTTGCGCTCCCGGTCGGGCTCGTGGTTCGCGGCGTTTCCCTGGGCGTACTCGGCGATGTGCAGCCCGACGAGCCACGCTTCGCCGTCGTGAATGTCCGCGTACGCACGCTGGAGCGAGGTCTTCGAGTCGCGCAGCGCCTTCACTTCGGTCCCTGTGAGCGCGACGCCCGCCTCGAAGCGGTCGAGCAGGTGGTAGTCGTGGCGCGCGCGCCGGTTGTCGGAGATGAGCTTCTCGCCCTTGGCCCTCGCCATCGGGCCAGTGTAGGAGCGCTACGCGCCCGAGGCGGGCCAGGTGGAGGAGCTGAGCGGCTTCACGAACAGCTCGTCCTCCTTCCAGAGATGGACACGAACGAGCGCGTCCAACCCGTAGAGCAGCTCCTGCAGCGTCTCGACATCGCCCTCGTCCGCCTCGGCGAGCTTTGCGATCCAGGAGCGGATAGCAAGGTGGTCGTACGCCATCGAGGCGGCCGCGAGCGGCGACCCGCTGCGAGACTCCGCGGTTGGATAGAGCACTTGCTCGTCGATGCGCGTGTGTGGCTCGACGGTGTCCTGCAGGAACGCGACGAGGTCGGCGACGACCGCGAGCCGCTCGGCAGGGGCCAGCGACGGGAGCGCCCGCGCAGCGGCCCGGAGCCGGTCCGTCCAGGCCCGGAACTGCTCGTGCTTCTCGTCGAAATCACGTGCAGCGACCATGCCCCCAACGGTGACTGACGCCGCGCGATGCGGCATCCGGTATTTCCCGTCAGCGACGTGCGCGGTATCCGCGCGCCATGAAGCAGCGGTCGCACAGGTTCGCCCACGGCGCTGTCCGCGCCCCGCAGGCGCGGCAGCGGCCGATGGTCGGGTCGGCGATCTCGGCCCGCAGCTCCTCGACGACGCGCGCCGAGGCGGCCTCCTCGAGCGCGGCCGCCTTCTCGATCGTCACGCCCGCGATGCCCGGATACTGGAGCGCGAACCAGCGCAGGATGGACGCCTCCCGCGCCGCCTGCTCCGCTTCCGTCAGCCCGGCGGCCTGGAGACGCACCGGGTCGAGCAGCCAGCCGATGATCGTCTGTTGCGGCCGGTCGCCGGCGAGAGCGCACGCGAGCGTTCCCAGCAGCGCCAGGCCGTCCTCGTCGATCGGCGCCTGCATCAGCTTCCACACGTCCGCGAGCTCGAGCCGGCGTCGGCTGTGGTGCAGCGCCTCGCGCACGGCGTCGAGCCGTCCGAGCAGCGGCTGGATGGACTCGACCGTGAGCCAGCCGTCGACGCTCCAGTACCGGAGCGCCGCCTGCCGCCACGCGTGCAGCGCCGGCTCGAGCTCGTCGACGTTTCTGACGTTCAGGTCGGAGAGCTGCGGCCGCAACCGGCCCGTGTCGACGACGCGGTAGCCGAGATGACCGCCCGGCAGCTCGACGTGCGGCGTCAGCGCGGCGCGCACGAGCTCCGGATCGGGATCCGCCCACGGCAACCCGGTGAGCACGCCGACGTTGCCGCGCTCGTGAAAGCCGAAGCGTCCCGCCCGGCCGGCGATCTGCGCGATCTCCCACGGCTCCAGGTCGCGCCGCTCCTTGCCGTCGAACTTCTCCGTCTCCGCAAAGAGGAGCGTCTCGCACGGCAGGTTGACGCCGTGGCCGAGCACGTCGGTGGCGGCGCACACCTCGGCGGCGCCGGAGATGAAGCGGTCGATCTCCTCCCGTCGCGACGCGAGCGGCATCGCCCCGTACAGGGCGGCCACGCGTCCCGGGTGCAGCTGGTTGAGCTCGCCCGCGATGCCGATGACTGCGCGCCGGCTGAACGCGACCACCACCGTCCCCCCACGCAGACCCGTGATCGGCCTGCGGCCGACCCAGTCGAGCGGCGCCTTCCGCTCGAAGAAGCGCACGTCGGCGTTGGGAAACGCATGCCGCACGAGCGGCAGCGCCTCGACCGCTCCGAGCAGCAGGATGTGCCGGTACTCGCCGCCGAGCATGAGCCGGGTCCACGCGGAGCCGCGCTCGTCGTCCTCGGCCCACTGCACCTCGTCGAGGACGAGCGTCTCGCCGCGCATCGGCGCCATCTCGGCCGTGCAGCAGATGATCGGGGCGTCCGGGTTGACGCGCTCCTCGCCGGTGATGATGCCCACGCGCTCCTCGCCGATCTCGGCGGAGAGGCGCCGGTGCGCCTCCTGCGCGAGCATGCGGAGCGGCGCCGCGTACACGCCGCGGCCCGTCTCGACGAGGAAGCGCAGCGCGTCGTGCGTCTTCCCGGAGTTGGTCGGCCCGAGGTGCGCGACGACGCTCTCCGGCTCCGTCGTGCGGTGCGGAAGGCGGACCGTCAGCTCTGCAGACGGCTTGGGCCGGGGCTCCCGCCGCTCGTACCGCTGGCTCCGGGAAGGTCGTTTCTGGCGCCTAGAGGCCATAGCGCCACCGTAGCGAGAGCTATGAAGGCGGGCGCGCGAGCGCGCGCAGGGCGGCCACGAGCGCCTCGTCCTGCGGCGTTGCCGGATCGTCGACCGCCCGCTCCTGCGGGACGATGCCGACGTGCTCGATGCCGTCACCGTCGGGCGTGAAGTAGCGAGCCACCGTCAAGATGAGCGCGGCGCCGTTGTCGAGTGGATCCACTGCCTGCACCACGCCCTTGCCGAAGGTCCGTTCGCCGATGAGCTCCGCGCGGTGGTGCTGGCTCAGAGCGGCGGCAACGATCTCGGCCGAGCTCGCCGTGTAGTGGTCGACGAGCACGACCACCGGCAGTCGCGTGGCTTCTCCTGTCGCCGCGCGAAACACTTCGTGCACGAAGTGGGCGCCCGACAGCGAGACGACGACGCCGCCGTTGAGGAAGAGCGACGAGACCGCGATCGCCTCGCTCAGCAACCCGCCGGGATCGCCGCGCAGGTCGAGCACGAACCCGTTCGCGCCCTTTCGCTCCAGGAGCTTCAGCTCGCGCGCGACGAGCTTGGCCGCGCCGGAGCGGAAGCTGGCGAGCCGGACATAGCCCCACGGCGCACCGGCATACGCGATCAACCGTCCCTGCACCGTCGGCGCGCGGACGTAGCTGCGGTTCACGCTGAGCTCGACCCTCGCGCCCTGGCGGTCGAGCACGAGCTGGATGCGCTTGCCGGGCGCGCCGACGACGCGCGCGAGCGCCTCCGCGGCGTTCAGGCCGACGACGGAGCTGCCGCCGATGTCGACGATGACGTCACCGCGCTGGACGCCCGCCCGGGCTGCCGGGCCGGGAGGCACGGTGACCACCACGAGGCCGCGCTCCGTCGGCAGCACCTCGACGCCGATCCCGGAGTAGCGCGCAGCGGTGTCGTGCTGGACGAGCCGGTAGCTCAGCGGCGTGAGGTACGCCGTGTACGGGTCGCGCAGCGCCGAGAGCATTGCGCCGACCGAGTCGAGGTGCAGAACGTCGGCGGAGACGGGCCGGTAGTAGCGGGCTGCGAGCGCCTCGCGCACCTCGTCGACGAGGGACGGGATCGCGACCGGCGCCGTGGCGCGGTCAGGGCGCGAAAGCAGGTATCCGGCCACGAACGGGCCGGCGAGAACGATGATCGCAGCCGGCAGGATCAGCGCGCGCCGCATCGGACCGGCGGGAGCATACGACCCCCGGGGTCCGGTTGCTAGACCTGGAGGAAACGGCGGAGCGTCAGGCCAGAGCCGGCGGCTCCGAGCAGGAGCCCGGCGGCAAGGAGCGCAAGGGCGTTCAGGGCGAACGGCAGGGCGTGGACGTCGCTCGTGCTGTGCAGGTGCCCGAGGATCGAGGGCAGGGCGACCGACTTCCCGAGGATGAGCAGGATGACTGCGAAGAGGGAGCCGACGAAGCCCTGCAGGAGGCCCTCGAGCATGAAGGGGCCACGGACGAACCAGTTCGTCGCGCCGACGAGCTTCATGACCTCGATCTCACGACGGCGCGCGAAAATGGACAGTCGAATCGTGTTCGCGATCAAGAGCATCGACGCGGTCACGAGCAGAACGATCGCGACGAGGAAGACGATCGAGATCACCTCGGCGACCGTGAGGACGCGCGTCGTCGTCTTGTCGCCCCAGCCAACGCCGTTCACTCCCGGCCACAGCGCTCGTTGCGTCGGCGTCCCCTTCACCTCGGACTGGATCTCGCGCCCGAGCGTCGGTGAGTCGTTCGCGTTCTTCAGCTTCACGACCCATGAGTCCGGAAGCGGGTTCGTCGGGACGTTCCTGTAGAGCAGCGGCAGCTGCTTCGATTGCGCCTTGAACGCCGCCTCCTTGGAGACGAACGTCGCCGACTGCACGCGCGGGTCGTGCCGCAAGCGCTGCCCGACTTGCGCCTCCGCGGCCTGCGTCGGCTGGTGCGCCCCGGTGGCGAAGTAGACCTTGACGACCAGCTCTCGCTTCACGTGGTTGCTGTAGGAGAGCACCCACGTGCCGAGCGCGAGGAAGAGGCCTAACAGGAACATCGAGATGAGGACGGTGATCGTTGCCGCGAACGTCGTCGAGATGTTCGCGGAGATCGAGGACCACGCCTCGGAGAAGATCAGGCGAACCTTGCTCACTCGGACGCGTACCCTCCGCGGCGCTCGTCGCGAGCGAGCTTGCCGTCCTCGAGCGCGATCACGCGCTTGCGCATCTTGTCGACCATCTCGCGGTCGTGGGTCACCATCAAGATCGTCGTGCCCGAACGGTTGATGCGGTAGAGGAGCTGCATGATCCCGACCGACGTGTCGGGGTCGAGGTTCCCCGTCGGCTCATCGCAGACGAGCAGCGGCGGGTGGTTGACGACGGCGCGCGCGATCGAGACGCGCTGCTGCTCGCCGCCGGAGAGCTCGTCGGGGAACGAATTCATCTTGTGCGAGAGCCCGACCATGTTCATCACTTCGGGCACCTTGCGCCGGATCATCGCCCGGCTCTCGCCCTGCACCTTCAGTGCGTATGCGACGTTGTCGGCGGCGCTGCGGCTCGGCAGAAGCTTGAAGTCCTGGAACACGCAACCGACGTTGCGGCGCAGCAGCGGCACTTGACTGTGCTTGAGCCGTGAGAGGTCGCGGCCGCCGACCATGATCCGGCCACCGCTCGGATCGATCTCCTTCAGGAGGAGCTTCACGAGCGTCGACTTGCCGGAGCCGGACGCGCCGACGACGAAGACGAAGTCGCCCTTCTCGATCACGAACGTGACGCCCTTGAGCGCCGCGACGTCGGGCTCGTACACCTTCGTCACGTCGTCGAAGGTGATCATCGAACCGGCGCCGATCGGCGCCCGTCCGACTTCGCCGACTTCCGCCGGCTGTGGCTCTATCTCAAGCTCTGTCACGTTTCGAACCGGTCGCAGAGACCCCGCACCGAGGGCCGAGTCTACCGAACCATTCGGCGGGTCAACTTCCGTTTCCTGCCGCTTGCAGCAGAAATGCACGGATGAAGCCGTCCAGGTCGCCGTCGAGCACGCTCTGGGCGTTTCCGACCTCCAAGCCGGTGCGCGCGTCCTTCACCTGCTGGTACGGGTGCAGGACGTAGCTTCTGATCGCGTTGCCGCCGAAGCCCATGTTCACGCCGCCGCGCTCGCGGGCCAACTCGGTCTCGCGCTCCTCCTCCGCCTTCTCGGCGAGGCGTGAGCGGAGGATCTTGAGCGCGGTCTCCTTGTTCGCGCCCTGACTGCGCTCGTTCTGGACCGACACGACGATGTTGGACGGAATGTGGGTGATGCGCACGGCGCTGTCGGTCTTGTTCACGTGCTGACCGCCGGCGCCGGAGGAGCGGAACGTGTCGATGCGGATGTCGTCGTCGTCGATCTCGATGCCGGCGACGTCCTCGAGGAGCGGCGCGACGATCACCTGCGCGAAGCTCGTATGCCGGCGGTGCGCCTGGTCGAAGGGGCTCAGGCGCACGAGGCGGTGCTTTCCGCGCTCGGCCTTGAGGATCCCGTACGCGTTCTCGCCCTTCACGGTGAACGTCGCCGACTTGATCCCGTACTCCTCCCCCGGGCTCGCCTCGAGGATCTCCGTCGGGAACCCGCGGCGCTCCGCCCAGCGCAGGTACATGCGGAGCAGGATCTCGGCCCAGTCCTGCGCGTCGGTGCCGCCTGCGTCGGCCTGGATCGAGACGACCGCGTCGCCGGCGTCGTACTCGCCGGAGAAGAGGGCGTCCTCCTGCAGCTGGCCGAGCTCTTGCTGCGTCTCGTGCAGCACGGGAAGCAGCTCTTCCTCGGGGAACGTGCCGACGCTCTCCTTCAGGAAGCTGAAGTTGTTCTGGAGGCGCTCGTAGCGATCGAGCTTGCGCTGGGCGCGCGTGTGCTCGGACGACAGCTTCGCGGCGCGCTGCTGGTCGTTCCAGAAATCGGGCTTGCCGAGCTCTTCTTCGAGCTCGGCGACACGGGCCGTCAGCGAAGCGACGTCAAAGGTAACCACGGACCCAGTCCAGCTGGGCCCCAATCTCCTCGAGCTGCTCCTGCAGTGTGCGTTCGCGTTCGTCAGCCATCGCGGCGTGCATGGTACCGGGCGTCACGACTCCGTCACGGGACCTGCACGTTCCCGTTACGGGGAGTGTCCCCCGCGGTGCTCCGCGGGAGCCAGGACGACTCGGAGAGCCGAGAGCCCGCATCGTTCGGGTCACACCGGGGTGTCACGGAACACGCGCTCTCTCGTTACGGGGAGTGTCCCCGTTGTGTTGGCCGCGGCCGGTGTCGCGCGGGTACGCGCGCATGCGATACGTCGTACGGAGCCGGCGGAGCTCTATGCCCCGTGACACTTCTTGAATTTCTTGCCGGAGCCGCACCAGCAGGGGTCGTTGCGGCCCACCTTGTGCGGCGAGCTCGTCTGGACTGCGACCGGCGAGAGCCCCAGCGTCGGCGCGATGCCGGCGCCCGTGCCGCCCGCGGCCGCGATCGCCTCCGCGCCGGCCGCGGTGTCGTGCTCGTACTGGACCGCGCCGTTGCCCTGCCGCTGCGCGAGCTCCTGCTGTGCCTGCTCGGGCGCGAGCTCCGCATGGAACAAATGGAGCACGACCTCTCCGCGGATCGAGCGGCTCAGGTCGGTGAACATGCGCTCGCCCTCGGCGGTGTACTCGACGAGCGGATCCTTCTGCGCCATCGCGCGCAGGCCGATGCCCTCGCGCAGGTAATCCATGTGCTCCAGGTGCTCGCGCCAGCGGACGTCGACCACCTGGAGGATCACGAACCGCTCCAGCTCGCGCATCAGCTCCGAGCCGAACTCCTCCTCCTTGGCTCCGTACTCGTCGCGCGCGTCCTGCTGGAACTCCTCGATCAACGCCTCGCGCGAGATGTCGCCGAGATCCTCCCGCAGCTCCGCTGCTGTGATCTCCGTTTGGTACAGCGCCGCCATCGCGTTCGTCAGCGCCTCGAGGTCCCACTCCTCCGCGTACGCCTCCTCGGTGAATTGCGCGACGGTGTCCTCGACCACCTCGTCGATCCAGAGCTTCACCTGCTCCGACATGTCTTCGCCCTCGAGCACCTGGAAACGCTGCTCGTAGATGCGTCCACGATGACGGTTGAGGACGTCGTCATACTTGAGGACGTTCTTGCGCATGACGAAGTTCTGCTCCTCGACCTTCTTCTGCGCGCCCTCGATCTGACGGCTGAGGATCTTCGCCTCCATGGGCTGATCCTCGGGGATCTTGAAGCGCTCCATGATCCCCTTGATCCGGTCGCCGGCGAACAGGCGCACGAGATCGTCCTCGCCGGAGAGATAGAAGCGCGTCTCACCGGGGTCGCCCTGGCGGCCTGAGCGGCCGCGCAGCTGGTTATCGATGCGGCGCGACTCGTGGCGCTCCGTGCCGAGCACGTACAGGCCCCCGACCTCGACCACGCCTTCGCCGAGCTTGATGTCGACGCCGCGGCCGGCCATGTTTGTCGCGATCGTCACCGCGCCGGGCTGCCCCGCGTCCTTGATGATCTCCGCCTCGCGCGCGTGCTCCTTCGCGTTCAGGACGTTGTGGCGCACACCCCGGCGGGTAAGCAACTGCGACAGGTACTCGGACGTCTCGACCGCGATCGTGCCGACGAGCACCGGCTGGCCCTTCTCGGCGCGCTCCTTGATGTCGCGCGCGACCGCCGCGAACTTCCCTTCCTTCGTCTTGAAGACGTAATCCTGCTTGTCGTCGCGCGCGACGGGGACGTTGGTCGGGATCTCGACGACGTGCAGGTTGTAGATCTCGACGAACTCCTTCTCCTCCGTCTTCGCGGTACCGGTCATGCCGCCGAGCTTCTCGTACAGGCGGAAGTAGTTCTGGAGCGTGATCGTCGCCATTGTCAGGTGCTCTTCCTGGATGCGAACGCCTTCCTTCGCCTCCACGGCCTGGTGCAGGCCTTCGCTCCAACGGCGGCCTTCCATGATGCGGCCGGTGAACTCGTCGACGATCTTCACCTCGTTGTCCTGGATGACGTAGTCGACGTCACGCTGGAAGAGCGACTGCGCCTTCAGTCCTTGAATTGCGTGGTTGACGAGCTGCGCGTTCTGCGGCGCGTACAGGTTCTCGATGCGAAGCGCGCGCTCGACCTTCGCGACGCCCTGCTCGGTGATCGCGACGGTCTTGTGCTTCTCGTCGTACTCGTAGTCGACGCCGAGCTGTTCTGCGTGGCCCTTCGGATCGCCTGGGCTCGACCGGTGCCCGACGAGCTGTGCTGCAACGCGGGCGAAGTCGTAGTAGATCTGTGCGGCCGTCTCCGGTTCGCCGGAGATGATCAGCGGCGTGCGCGCCTCGTCGACGAGGATGGAGTCGACCTCGTCCACGATCGCGTACGGATGACCGCGCTGCACGACGCCGTCGAGCGAGACGGACATGTTGTCGCGCAGGTAGTCGAAGCCGAACTCGGAGTTCGTCCCGTAGGTGACGTCGGCCTGGTATGCCTCGCGCCGCGGCTCGAACGGCATCATGTTCTCGATGAACGCGGTGCGCATCCCGAGGGCCTGGAACACGGGCTCCGTCCACTTCTGGTCGCGCTGGGCGAGGTAGTCGTTCGTCGTCACGAGATGCACGCCCCGGGCGGCGAGGCCGTTCAGATACATCGGCTGCACGGCGACGAACGTCTTGCCCTCGCCGGTCTTCATCTCGGCGATGTCGCCCTCGTGCAGGACGATGCCGCCCATCAGCTGGACGTCGAAGAGGCGCACCCCCATCGTGCGCTTGAACGCCTCGCGCACGGACGCGAACGCCTCGAAGACGAGCTCGTCGAGGCTCTCGCCGTTCTCGATCCGCCGGCGGAACTCGACCGTCTTTCCGGCGAGCTCGGCATCCGAGAGTTTCTCGTACTCGGGCTCGAGCGTGCCGATGTAGGCCGCCTGCTCGGCGAGCCGTTTGAGGCGCCGTCCTTCGCCGGCGCGGAGAACCTTTTCGAGAGAGCCGAACTGCTGGGTCATGCAGAAGACAGGGTAGCGGGGGTTACAGCGCCGAGGCCCTGACCTCCCAGAGGTCGTCGTCGAGCCGCTCGGCGTGCACTGCGTAGTCGCGCCCCTCCCGCTCGCCGCGCTTCTCCAGCGCGGGCAGCGAGCCGAAGATCCGCACCCCGTCCACGCTCAGCACGTGGTCGTCCTGCGTCTGTGTCAGGTCGATCGCGTCGCCGACCGGCGCGTCCGGCAGTGACAGCACCTCGATCCGGCGCGCCTGCACCGCCCACAGGTCGCCGCGCTGCCGGGCGGCGCGCGCGCGGTACGGCGGCTTCAACTGATGCTCGATCGCGTCGGCAAGCGTCTGCAGCGACGAGTCGGAGCCTTCCTCGACGAGCACGGAGCCGTCCGGAAGCACGACGAAGGTGGCCGCGTCGCCCTCGATCCCGGGCGCCTCCACCGTCTGCGTCGCGTCCCATTCGCGCCCGCGCTGCATGCCGTGGACGCCCACCTCGCGCCACGGCGGAGACGGCTCAGGTTGCGCGCGCTCGACCAGGCCGCCCTCACGCGCGAGGCGCTCGTGCAGCGACTCGTTGCGCCGGAAGAGGCTCAAACGTCGGGCGTTGCGGCGTCGTCGGCGTCCAGCGCATGCTTGTCGATCTTCCGCTTGGACGCCTTGCGCTCGCGCTCGTCCTTGACCTGCCGCAAGAGCTTCTCGGTCAGCTCGTCGATCGACAGCTTCATGTCGCGCGACGCTTCGCGCGCGCGCAGCGTGTGTCCTTTGAGCCAGACGGTCGCCTCCGCCACCTGATTCGCCGCGATGGAGGGGTTCTTCTCCACCGCAAGCTCGAGCTCGACGCGCGCGAGCTTGCTCACCTGCTTGTCGAGCTTGCTCAGCTTGCGCTCGGCATAGCTTCTGATCGCGTCGCTCACCTGGAGATTCTTGCCCTTGACTTGGAGCTCCATCCTGCCTCCTCGGGTCGCCGAATCTGGCTCTCTTACCTTAGTCCGCCGGTCCGAACCGCGCGGGCGAAACTCACCACATTCACATGTGCCGCCCCGGAGGCGCGCAGCGCCGCGGCCGCCGCGGAGACCGTGGCGCCGCTCGTGTACACGTCGTCGACGAGGAGCACTTCGCCCGTCACCGGGCGCGCGGCAAAGGCGCCGGCGACGTTGCGGCGGCGGTCGGCGAGCCCGAGTCCCCGCTGGCGCTCCGTTTCCCTCACCCGCACGACGAGTGGGCGGCACGGCAGCTGCCACCGCTCGCCGAGCGCGCGCGCGAGACGTTCCGCGGGATGGTGGCCGCGCTCGCCCTGGCGACGACGGTCTGCCGGGACGAACGTCACGACGTCTGTGTCCGGCAGCGGAACACGCTCGACGACGAGTGCCGCCGCGTCGTCTGCGATCCGGCGCAGCCCGCGCTCCTTCCAGCCGGCGACGAGCTTGCGCACCGCCTCGTCGTAGATGACAGCCGCCCGGGCGCGACTGAAGGCGAGCCGTCGGCCCGAGCATTCTCCGCAGCGCTGCACGGGCCATGCCGTCGGCGCGCCGCAGCGTTCGCAGAGCGGCGGCTCGATCCGCGCCAGGCCGTCGCGGCAGCCGGCGCACACGTGTGCGCCGGCCGCGCCGCAGACGAGACACCGCCGCGGCAGCAGGACGTCCAGCACGCCTTGACGCTAGACCGAAACGTGTGACGTCAATCGAGCGAGTACGTGTCGCGCGCGGGCAAGCCGGCGCGCTTCCGCATGCGGTTGTCGGCCGCGAGCAGTTGATCCGGATCGCCGATGTCGTACCAGCCGCCCTCGAAGCGATAGGCGTACACCGGCTCGCGCTTGTGCAGCCATGCGACGTAATTGCCGGGCTGGTCCGGCGGATTTCCCTCGTCGAGATAGGCCGGCAGGAGCCGGGCGTGCGCACGCGCGTACAGATATGTCGCGGTTGCGGCGAGCGTGCTCACCGGATCCTGCGGCTTCTCGACGAAGTCGACGATCCGGTCGTCCTCGTCCACGGAGACGATGCCGTACTTCCGCGCGAGGATGCGGTCGCCGACATCGTGCACGGCAAGTGCGCTCGCGCCATCCTTGCTCCGCCAGAAGGCGGAGTAGTCGGCGAGCGCGTAGTCGAAGAGGTTGTCGCCCGCGATGACGAGCAGGTCGTCGTCGATGTCCGCTTGGCCTTGCACGAAGCGAATGTCGCCGATCGCACCGAGCCGGTCGTCGTTCGAGGTCGTGCGGTCGTCGTGGACGTGCACGTCCTTGCCATCCGCCCACCGCACGAACAGCGGCGCGAAGCGCCCGTTCGTCACGAGATGGACGTCGTCGATTCCTGCTTCGCGGATCTTGTCGAGGATCCAGTCGACCATCGGCCGCCCGCCCACCGGCAGCAGCTGCTTGGGAACGCTGTCGGTGAGCGGGCGAAGCCGGGTCGCGTATCCGGCCGCGAGGATGAGGGCTTTCAGGTCCCCTCGTCCCACGAGGCCAGGTAGTTCGCCTGTTCCTCGGTGAGCTTGTCGATCTCGACGCCCATCGTCTCGAGCTTCAAGCGGGCGATCTCCTTGTCGATGTCGGCCGGTACCGGGTACACCTTGCGGTCGAGCTCGCCGGCGTGCTGCACCGCGTACTCGACGCCGAGCGCCTGGTTGGCGAACGACATGTCCATGACGAGCGCCGGATGCCCCTCGGCGGCGGCGAGGTTGACGAGCCGCCCGTCGGCGATCAGGTACAGCCGGTTCCCGTTCGCGAGCGTGAACTCCTCGACGAACTCGCGCGCCATGCGCGTTTCGCTCGCGAGCGCACGCAGCGCCGGGATCTCGATCTCGACGTTGAAGTGGCCCGTGTTCGACAGAATCGCGCCGTCCTTCATCAGCTCCATGTGCTGCTTGGCGATGACGTGCTTGTCGCCCGTCGCCGTGCAGAAGATGTCGCCGACTTCGGCCGCCCGGTCCATCGTCATGACCTCGAAGCCGTCCATGGACGCTTCGAGCGCGCGCAGCGGATCGACCTCGGTGATGATCACGAGCGCCCCCATCCCGCGTGCGCGCGATGCAACGCCGCGGCCCACCCAGCCGTAGCCGGCGACGACGAACTTCTTGCCGGCGAGCAGGACGTTGGTCGCGCGGATGATCCCGTCGACCGTGGACTGGCCCGTGCCGTACCGGTTGTCGAACAGATGCTTCGTCTGCGCCTCGTTGACGGCGATGATCGGGAAGCCGAGCTTCCCCTCCGCCTCGAGGGCCTTCAGGCGGATGACGCCCGTGGTCGTCTCCTCCGTGCCGGCGATGATGTCGCCGAGCTGCTCGCGGCGGGCCGAGTGCAGGACACCGATCACGTCCGCGCCGTCGTCCATCGTCAGGTGCGGCTTGTGATCGACCGCGGCCTCGATGTGCGAGTAGTAGGTGTCGTGGTCCTCGCCCTTGATGGCGAAGACGGAGATGTCGTACTCCTCGACGAGCGCTGCGGCGACGTCGTCCTGCGTCGAGAGCGGGTTGGACGCGCACAGGACCACGTCCGCGCCGCCTGCCTTCAGCGTCCGCATGAGGTTCGCCGTCTCGGTCGTGACGTGCAGGCACGCCGAGATGCGATGGCCGTTGAGCGGCTGCTCCTGCTCGAAGCGTTCGCGGATCGCGGCGAGGACCGGCATCTGCCGGTCGGCCCACTCGATCCTGCGCTTGCCCTCGCTCGCGAGCGCGAGGTCCTTCACGTCGTACCGTTTCGTCGCTGCCATTCGATCCTTTCGGTTATGCGGCAAGGAGTTTCTCGTGCTTGCGCTGCTCCCACTCGACCCACGCGAGGTCGTCTGCGCCGGCGAGCCAGCCGTCGACCGCGCGCCGCAGCTCCGGCTCGCGGCGCAGCCGCGCCGCGAACGCGATCTCGGCGAGGTCGACCTGGAACCGGCGGCGGAGCTCGGCGAGCGAGCTGAGCTGGTTCAGCTCCCGCAGGCCGTAGCGCCGGTAGCCGGCGGCCGTCCGTGCCGGGACAACGAGCCCGACGCGCTCGAGGTAGCGGAGCATGCGGGGCGACCAGCCCGTGCGGGCGGCCGCCTCGGAGACGTGGGATCCGTCCATTGCGGCAACCCTAACACATTCGTGTCAAGGTTCGCTCGTGCCCGCGCGGCCGTACGCGTCCTCGAGGCGGACGACGTCGTCCAGCTGCGGGGTCGAGACCTCGATGATCGTCGTGTCCTCGAGCGCCGTCACGCGATGGACGGTGCCCGGCCGGTAGTGGAAGCAGGCCCCGACGGACACGATCTCTTGCTTGAGCACGGCATCGCCGGTCTCCCCCAGCTCGAGCTTCACGCGTCCGCTTTCGACGTACCAGCTCTCGTCCTTCTGGCGGTGGAACTGCAGGCTGAGCGACTGGCCGGCGCGAACGAAGAGCAGCTTCCCGACGTACGCCTCGGTGTGCGCCCAGATGAGCTCCCAGCCCCAGGGCTTCTCCACCCGGCGCGGCTCGAACGACCAGGCGTCGAGATTCTCGTAGTTCGGTGAGTCGACGCTCACGGAACGATTCTCTGCGGTTTCCAGTCGGGATGCGCGGCGATGAACTCCTCCGCCGCGCGCAAGTCCTTGGGTGTATTCACGGTGAGCCAGACGCCGTAGTGCCGGTGGCCGCGGAGCTTGCCCTCGGCCGCCAGCTCGGGGAACGTCGTCTGCTCGTGGTCGCCGCGCTCAGGCAGACGGGCGAGCGCCTCTTCGCCGAGCGCGTACACCCCGGAGTTGACCCAGTCGGACAGAAGCGGCGCCTCGCGGAACCCGGTGATGCCGCCGTCGTCCTCGATCGAGACGACGCCGAACGGCGACCGGACCTGGGAGACGACGATCGTTGCAGCAGCGGCGGAGCGCTCGTGATCCTCGTAGAGCGCAGCGAAGTCGACATCGAGCAGCTCGTCGCCGTTCAGCGCCAGCACCGTCCCGGTCTCTCGACGCCGCGACGCGGCGAGGCGAAGGCCGCCGCCGCGGCCGAGCGGCTCGGGCTCGCCGACCGGCTCGATCTCGGCCCCGAGGCCTGCGAGCGCGTTCACGAACACGCCCTCCTGGCCGGCCCGGCAGGCGACGATCACCCGCGTGACGCCGGCGGCGACGAGGCGGCCGACCGTGTACTCGGCGAGCGGGAAGCCGGCGACGAGGACGAGCGGCTTCGGCAGGCCCCGCGCCGCCTCCCCCAGCCGCTCTGCCTTGCCGCCTGCCAGGACCAACGCCTCCATCAGGCGGTTGCGACCGGCGAAGCGTGGCGCGGGCGGCCGATCCCCTCGTACGCGAACCCGGCCGCCTGCGTGGCTTCCGGATCGAGGAGATTGCGTCCGTCGACGATCAGCGGGCGCGCCATCGCGTCGCGCACTTCGGGAGACGCGAGCGTCGCGAGCTCGGGCCACTCGGTGACGATGACGGCAGCGTCGGCGTCGCGCACGGTGTCGAGGACGGTGTCGCACAGCTCGATGCCGACGAGGTCGTCCGGGTGCGCGACCGGATCCCATGCGCGCACGGTCGCACCCTCGGCGAGTAGCCGGTAAGCGATCACGCGGCTCGGCGCTTCGCGCATGTCGTCGGTGTTGGGCTTGAAGGCAAGCCCGAGGAGCGCGATCTTCTTGCCGCGCACGGAGCCGAGGTGCTTCTGAAGCTTCTGCACGACGCGTCGCTTCTGGAGCTCGTTCACCTCCCACACGGCGTGCAAGAGCATGAACGGGTAACCCTCGTTGCCGGCCAACTGTTTGAGTGCTGAAACATCTTTTGGAAAGCACGAGCCGCCGAAGCCGATACCCGCGCGAAGGAAGTGCGGGCCGAGGCGGTGGTCGAGACCGACGCCGTTCGCGACGTCGACGACGTCGGCGCCGACGAGCTCGCACACGTTTGCAATTTCGTTGATGAAGCTGATGCGCGTGGACAGAAATGCGTTCGAGGCGAGCTTCACGAGCTCGGCCGACGGGACGTCCGTTCGCACGATCTGCCCGTCGATGCCCTCGAAGAGCTCGACGACGCGATCGGCATCGGCCGTTTCGAACGCGCCGACGACGATGCGGTCCGGGCTCTTGAAGTCGGCGACGGCGCTCCCCTCGGCAAGGAACTCCGGATTCGAGACGTAGCCGATGTGCGAGAGGCCGCGCGCGTCGAGGCGCGCGCGCACGTGCTTGCCCGTCCCGACGGGGACAGTGCTCTTCATCACCACGATCGGTCGGCCGGGCACGTCGACCGGGAGCTCGTCGACGACCGACCACACGGCCGCGAGATCGGCGTCGCCGGACTCGGTCGGCGGGGTCCCGACGGCGACGTACAGAAAGTCGGCACCGTCGACCGCCTCCCTCACGTCGAGCGTGAAATGAAGCCGGTCCCGATTGCGGACGAGGACGTCCTCGAGACCCGGCTCATAGATTGGCACCTCGCCGGCCCGAAGCCGCTCAATCCGCTGCGGGAGGATGTCGCGGATCACGACGTCGTGCCCCAGATCGGCGAAGCAGGCACCGGTAACGAGGCCGACGTAGCCGGCGCCGAACATTCCGATCTTGGCCATTTGCCTAGCCTAGTGCGCCTTCGCGAGAGGCTGCAGGCCCTTCGCGATGGCGATCATCGTCTCGTTCGAGAGCTCGTCCCGAAGCGTGTTCACGACCCAGTAGCTCGCCCCGCCCTGCCGCAGGACGATCATGTGGATGTTCCCGCCCGTCGTGTAGAGCCGGTACGTCCGGCCGGCGATGTGCTCGAACGACGTCGGGTGGCGGAGCACCGGCGCATCCGTCCAGTCGGTCTCGATCACCTGCCAGTAGACGTTGCCCGCCCCGGTCACGAAAGTGAGCGCCAGCTCGTGGTGATACGGGATCGGCTTGAACGCCCGCACGGGCTCGAGGTATGCCAGCCGCGAGCTCTGCTCCACCGTCGTGGGGACGAGGACGCGGAACGGCACCTTCGAGCGCACCTGCTCGAGTGAGTACGTCGTCAGGCTTGCCTCGCTGCGCACCGCCGCCGTCTGGTGCGGCGGGGTTGGTGCGATGTGCGCCTGCGGATTGTTGAGTTGCCCGCTGAAGCTCGAGCCCACGACGATCACGGTCAGCGGGTTGCCTGCCTGCTGGGCGAACCCGGAGAGCTCGGGCGGCAGCGGCGCGATTGTCGTATGCGCGCCGAACGCCGTCTTGAGCTCACGCGCCGCCTGCTTCGCGTTCGCCTGCACGGCGTCGTAGTAGACGGTCGTCCCGTAGTAGCCCTGGCTCGGCGCGTCGGCGAGCACGTTCGCCGGCAGCTGGACGGTATGGAAGCCGACCACCGACAGCTTGTACGACGTGTCGCGCGCAAGCCCCGGGATCGTCGTCCCGTTGAGGACGAGCGTCGAGATCTGGCTCGCCTTCAACGGCGGCCCCTTCGGCAGCCTGGCCTTGCGTCCGAGCGCAGCGTCGGTCGAGCGCACCGCCTGCGTGACGTCGGGATTCTCGAACGAGTCCACCGCCGTCTGGATGTCCGGCGTCTGCGCGATCAACTCGGCGTTCGCGATCCCGTACGGCTGCAGGTTCTGCAGCGCGACGCGGAACAGGTGGCCCGGAGGCAGCTTGTATGCGAGGCCCGCGTACGACTCGATTTCGGAGAAGCTCGGCGGGCAGGTGGCGCAGTTCCCGCTGCCGATCTCGACGCTGCCCTTGAGCGCACCGATCAGCTTCGGGATCTGGAAGATCGAGAGCCCCGTCGAGAGCCGGTCCTTGAGCGCCTCGATGAAGAGCTGCTGGCGAGCGACGCGATACAGGTCGCTGTCCGTATGCCGGAAGCGCACGAAGTCGAGCGCCTGCTCGCCATTCAGTTTCTGGTAGCCCGGCTCGAGGTCGATCTTCGCGTAGCCGCCGGGGCCGCCGACCGTGTTCAGGTAGCGGTGGTCGACGTCCATGTACACGCCGTGCAGCTTGTTGACGAGCAACTTGAAGCCGTGAAAGTCGATCGTGATCAGGTAGTTGACGTTGATTCCCGTCAGCTTCTCCACCGTGTTCAGCGTCCCGGTCGGCCCACAGCTCGTCCACGCGCTGTTGATGCGGTCGGTGGTGATCGGAGTCGTCTGGTCCTTGCAATAGATCGGGACGACGAGGTCGCGCGGGAACGAGAAGAGGGACAGCGTGTTGTGCTGGGGATCGGCGCGGACGAGCATGATCGTGTCCGACCGTGAGCCGGACGCACCGAACGAGTCGACGCCCGCGCGTGCGTCGTACCCGATCAGGAGAGCCGTCGCGGGCTGCGACGGCGGCACGGTGTGCAGGAACTTCGTCGACTCCTTGACCGACTTCGAGTGCGGCGCGAGCGCGTTGAGCGTCTGATGCGCGTACAGGTAGAGCCCCCCGGCGAGGCCGGCGGCGACAACGACGAGCGCAATCAGGATCCAGCCGAAGACCTGCGCGAACAGCCGCTTCGTCGAGCGCCGCGGTGGATCCGGCTGCCGGTAGCGCCGCATCGGCTCGATCGCAGTCGGCGGAAGAACGCCGTGACCGTTGCCGTTGACAGCCGCCCCGCGGCCGATTCCTCTCTTCAGCGTCGTCCGCACGGGCGGAGATCAAGGTTAGCGGGCGCCACGGCCGATCCTCCCCGGTGTCGCGCGGCGTAACGAAAACGTTGCAAAACCGGCGGTCGCTCGTGACCATGCGCATCAAGTGCCGGGGTAGGCTCAGGCCGACGGGGCGGGAGGTGGGTCTCCCGGGTATGGACGCGTGTGCCTCTTAAACGGGGACTGCGTCCGGCTCGTAGGCGAGGTTCGGCCGCAGCCAGCGCTCCGCCTCCGCGACGGACACGCCTTTGCGCGCCGCGTAGTCCTCGACCTGGTCGCGCCCGACGCGGCCGACAGAGAAGTACCGCGCGTCGGGATGTCCGAAGTAGACGCCGCTCACGCTCGCGGCCGGCGTCATCGCGAACGACTCCGTCAACGCGAGCCCGATGGACTCCGCACCGAGAAGGTCGAAGAGCTTCCGCTTCTCGCTGTGGTCCGGGCAGGCGGGATAGCCGAACGCAGGCCGGATGCCGCGATAGCGCTCCGCGGCCAGCTCCTCGCTCGAGAGTTTCCGCCCCGTCTCGTACCACTCGCGTCGCGCAATCTCGTGCAGGTATTCGGCGAACGCCTCCGCCAGGCGGTCGGCGAGCGCCTTGGCCATGATCGCGCGATAGTCGTCGTGCTCGGCCTCGAATCGGGCCGCCAGCTCGTCGGCGCCGATGCCCGCGGTGACGGCGAACGCGCCGAGGTGGTCGCCGGCCGGCGCGACGATGTCCGCGAGGCCGCGGTTCGGCCGCGAGTCGCCGAATGCGGCCTGCTGGCGCAGGAAGCAGAAGCGCGTCCCGTCGGCGAGGACGACGTCGTCCCCGTCAGAGGACGCCGGCCAGAAGCCGTAGACGCCGCGCGCGCGCAGCAGGCCGTCGCGCACGATCTCGTCGAGCAGCTCCTGGGCGTCGTCCCACACCTCGCGCGCGGCCGGCTGGTCGAGGATGGCCGGATACTTCCCCTTCAGCTCCCACGCGTGGAAGAAGAACTGCCAGTCGATGTACTCGCGCAGGGTGGCCAGCTCCGGCTCGACGACGCACAAGCCGGTGAAGGTCGGGACCGGCAGGTCGTCGAACGGAAGCTGCTGTCGGTTCGTGCGGGCCCCCTCGATCGGGAGCAATGGCTTCCGCTCGCGCTCTGCGTACTGGTCGCGCAGCCGCTCCTGCTCGTCACGGTTCTCGGCGTCGAGGCGGCGGCGGCGCTCCGGATCGAGCAGATCGGAGACGACGCCGACCACGCGCGAGGCGTCGTGCACGTGCACGACCGGTTGCGAGTACTGCGGCGCGATGCGCACAGCGGTGTGCTGGCGTGAGGTCGTGGCGCCGCCGATCAGCAGCGGCAGCGACAGCCCGCGCCGCTCCATCTCGTGCGCGACGTCGACCATGTGGTCGAGCGACGGCGTGATCAGGCCGGACAGCCCGACGACGTCGGCGCCGTGCTCGCGCGCGGCTTCGAGTACCGCGTCGCCGGCGACCATGACGCCGAGGTCGATGACCTCGTAGTTGTTGCAGCCGAGGACGACGCCGACGATGTTCTTGCCGATGTCGTGGACGTCGCCCTTCACGGTGGCGAGGACGACCTTGCCCTGTACGCGGCCGGAGTCTTTTTCCTCGGCCATGAACGGCTCCAGGTAGGCGACGGCCCGTTTCATCGCGCGCGCGCTCTTCACCACCTGTGGCAGAAACATCTTCCCGGCCCCGAACAGGTCGCCGACCACCTGCATGCCGGCCATCAGCGGTCCCTCGATCACGTCGAGCGGACGGGCGAGCTTCTGCCGCGCCTCCTCTGCGTCCTCTTCGATGAAATCGACGATGCCGTGGACGAGGGCGTGCTCGAGACGCTTCTCCACCGTCGTCTCGCGCCAGGACAGGTCGAGCTCACGGCGCGTGCCTTCGCCCTTGACGCGTGAGGCGTACTCGACGAGCCGCTCGGTCGCGTCGTCCCGCCGGTTGAAGATGACGTCCTCGACGCGCTCGAGCAGCTCGGGCTCGATGTCCGCATACAGGATGAGCTGGCCCGCGTTGACGATGCCCATGTCGAGCCCCGCCGCGATCGCGTGGTAGAGGAACGCGGAGTGCATCGCCTCGCGGACGACGTCGTTCCCGCGGAACGAGAAGCTGAGATTGGAGATCCCGCCGCTCGTCTTCACGCCCGGGCAGCGCTCCTTGATGAGCGGCAGCGCGGTGATGAACGCCTTCGCGAACTCGGCGTGCTCCTCGATGCCCGTCGCGACGGCAAGCACGTTCGAGTCGAAGATGATGTCCTCGGGCGCGAAGCCGACCTCGTCGACGAGCAGGCGGTATGCGCGCTCGCAGATGGCAACCTTGCGCTCGACCGTCTCCGCCTGTCCCTGCTCGTCGAACGCCATGACGACGACGCCGGCGCCGTAGGCGAGCACGGCGCGCGCCTGCTCGAGGAAGAGCTCCTCGCCTTCCTTGAGGCTCAGCGAGTTGACGACGCCCTTGCCCTGCAGGCATTTGAGGCCCGCCTCGAGCACCGTCCAACGCGAGCTGTCCACCATGATCGGCAGCCGCGCGATCTCGGGCTCGGTGGCGACGAGGTTGAGGAACGTCGTCATCGCTTGCTCCCCGTCCAGCAAGTCGGCGTCCATGTTCACGTCGATCAGGTTCGCGCCGCCGCGCACCTGCTCGAGCGCAACGTCGAGCGCCTGCTGGTAGTCGCCCCCTTCGACGAGGCGGCGGAAACGCGCCGAGCCGGTGACATTCGTGCGCTCGCCGATCATCACAAAGTTCGTGTCGGACGTGATTGCAAATGGCTCCAAGCCGCTGAAGCGCGTCAGGCGGGGCGGCGAGGGCAGCTGACGCGGCGCGACGCCGTCGACGGCCGCCTTGATGGCGCTCACGTGATCGGGCGTCGTGCCGCAGCACCCGCCGACGATGTTGACGAGGCCGTCGCGCGCGAACTCGCCGAGCAGACGGCTCGTGTCCGCCGGCTGTTCGTCGTGCGTCCCGAACTCGTTCGGCAGGCCCGCGTTGGGGTAGCAGGCGACCCAGGTGGTCGCCACGCGCGAGATGTCCTCGACGAACGGGCGCATCTCGCTCGCACCGAGCGAGCAGTTGACGCCGACGATGAGCGGCTTCGCCTGCTCGACCGAAACCCAGAACGACTCCACCGTCTGGCCGGAGAGGTTGCGGCCGCTGCGGTCGACGGCCGTGAACGAGAGCCACAGCGGCACCTCCGGCGCAGCCTCTCGGGCAGCGACGATGGCCGCCTTCGCGTTGAGCGAGTCGAAGATCGTCTCGATCAGGAACAGGTCGACGCCGCCCTCGCGCAGAGCAGCCATCTGCTCGGCGTACGTTGCGACGACCTCGTCGAAGGTGACGGCACGGTACGCGGCGTCCTCCACCTTCGGCGAGAGCGACAGCGTCACGTTCAGCGGGCCGACGGAGCCGGCGACGACCCCGCCGAACTCGTCGGCGACCTCGCGCGCGATGCGGGCTCCGGCGAGGCTCATCTCAGCCGCGTAATCCTCGAGGGCGTAGTCGGCCTGGCCGATGCGGGTGGCCGTGAACGTATTCGTCGAGGCAATGTCGGCGCCGGCTTCGAAATACGACCGGTGGATGTTGCGGACGATCTCCGGCTGCGTCAGGTTGAGGAGGTCGGGGTCGCCCGCGACGTCGCGCGGATGATGGCGGAAGCGCTCGCCGCGATACGCCTCCTCCCCGCGCACCTCGCGCTGGATGAGCACGCCCCAGGAGCCGTCGAGCACCGCGATGCGCTCGCCGAGGATCGCTTCCAGTTTGTCGCGTGCGTCCCGCATGTCCCGTCTCCCGCTCCTGCCTTCAGGTCCGGGAGCGCCGGGGAAGCGCCCACGGGCTCTTTAGGCGTTTGTTAACCCGGTCGCCAAGCTGCCTGTCAAATCTCTCCGGGTAACCGAAGGGTACCAACCGCCGCTTCGGTAGGGTGCCGCCCGATGTCCGAGGTCCACGACGGGGCGAGCCTTCGTGCCGCGCTGGCAGAGATTGCAGGCAACTTCTCCTTCAGCTGGACGCCCGGCGCTCGCCAGCTCTTCGCGGAGCTCGACCGGCGGCGCTTCAGCGAGCTCCAGCACAACCCGAGGGCGCTCCTCTCCGAGCTGACGGACGAGGATCTCGCCCGTGCGCTGACGCCGGAGTATGCGATGCGGCTCGCGCGGGTGCAGGAGCGGCTCGCAGCCGAGGCCGAGCGGCCCAGCTGGTGGGAGACGCAGGAAGGACACCCGGACGACTTCCTCGTTGCGTACTTCTCCGCCGAGTTCGGACTGGATGAAAGTCTCCCGATCTATTCCGGCGGTCTCGGCGTGCTTGCCGGGGACCACCTGAAGTCAGCGTCGGAGCTGGGCGTGCCTCTCGTCGGCGTCGGGCTGAACTACTTCCGCGGCTACTTCCGGCAAAGGCTGGACGAGGGAGACCGGCAGGTCGAGCGCTATCCGCGCAACGACACCGTCCGGCTGCCGCTCACACTCGTGCCGATGGCGCCGAAGGTGCTGCTCGCGGACGACGACGGCAACCTCGTCCCGGTGCGGATCAGCGTCTGGCGCGCCTGCGTCGGCCGCGTCTCGCTCTATCTCCTCGACACGAAGGTCGAGGGCAATCCGGACTGGGCGCGCGAAGTGACGAACACGCTGTATGGGGGCGACCGGCTGAACAGGTTGCGACAGGAGCTCGTGCTCGGCGTCGGCGGCGTCCGCGTGCTGCGCGGGCTCGGCCTCGAGCCGACGGTCTTCCACATGAACGAAGGCCACTCGGCGTTCTTCCAGCTCGAGCGGCTGCGCGAGCTCGTCGAGGAGGAAGGGATCGACCGCGACGCCGCGTTCGAGCGCCTGCGCGCGTCCACGGTGTTCACGACGCACACGCCTGTGCCGGCCGGAAACGAGGTGTTCGAGCCGGAGCTCGTGCGGCGGAACGTCGAACCGCTCGTCGAGCGCTGCGGGTTCTCCTGGGAGGAGTTCGAGGCGCTCGGCAAGGTGCATCCGGAAGACGCGGTTTTCGGGATGACGCCGTTCGCGTTGAAGACCTCGGCGTATGCGAACGGCGTTTCGAAGCTCCACGGCGCCGTGTCGCGCGAGATGTGGCACGACCTCTGGCCGGATCGCCCGGTGGACGAGGTGCCGATCATGTCGATCACGAACGGCGTGCACGTGCGCACGTGGCTCGGCGGCGAGCTCGAGGGGATGCTCGGGACGAACACGCCCAAGTTGGAGCGCGCGCTCGAGCTCCCGGCGCAGGTGCTCTGGGAAGCGCACTGCTCATCGAAGGCGCGTCTCATGGAGTTCATCTCGCGCACCCGTGGCGCGCCCGAGCTCGATCCCGAGGCACTCACGATCGGCTTCGCGCGGCGGTTCGCGACCTACAAGCGCGCAGGCCTCCTCCTCACACAGCCGGAGAGGCTGGCGGCGCTGCTCGGCGATCCCGATCGTCCGCTGCAGATCGTCGTCGCCGGCAAGGCGCACCCGGCGGACGAGGGCGGCAAGGACGTCATCCGCCAGGTGGTCGACTTCTCGCGCGGCGAAGGCGCGCATCACCACGTCGTGTTTCTGCCCGACTACGAGATGACGCTCGCCCGGCGCCTCGTGCAGGGCGTGGATGTCTGGCTCAACACGCCGCGGCGGCCGATGGAGGCCTCGGGCACGTCCGGGATGAAGGCGGCGCTGAACGGTGTGCTCAACTGCTCCATCCTCGACGGCTGGTGGGCCGAGGGCTATACGCCCGACCGCGGCTTCGCCATCGGGGACGAAGACGCGTCCCGGAGCGAGGAGGAGCAGGATGCGGCCGACGCGGAGGCGCTCTTCGCCGTCCTGGAGCAACAAGTCCTGCCGGCGTTCTTCGAGCGGGACGCGGACGGGCTCCCGACGCGGTGGGTCGAGATGATGCGGCACTCGATCGCCGAGCTCGGGACCGAGTTCAGCACGAACCGCATGGTGCGCGAGTATGTCGAGCGCCTGTACCTCCCGGCACATCGCGACCTCGCGGCCGTTCTCACCGCCGCCTGACTCTCGTGACACTCACGTGCGGGTACCTGGTACCGGCACGAGAGCGTCACGACTTCCCGACCCCGTCGTTACGGGGAGTGTCCCCAGCACGCGAGCGCGGGGGTTCCGAGGCGGAGGCGTGGGCCTCGGCGTGCTTGCTAGCCGGCGGCGCCGCTGACGTTTAGCTGGTTCTCGGCGTGCCGGATGCGCTGCTCGAGCTGCCAGCGGTCGGCGGCGGACTCCCCCGCCTCGATCTTCGCGAGCTCCGCCTGCGCCTCCTCGAGCTGATGCCGCGCACGCTCGACATCGATCTCCGTCGCGATGACTGCATCGTCGACGAGCGCGATCGCGCGGTCCTCCAGCACCTGGAAGAACCCGGGGCCGGTCGCGAACGTCTGGATCTGGTCGCTGTCCATGTCGACGTACACACGCGTCGAGCCGGCGTTCAGCATCGCCACGAGCGGCGCATGCCGGGCGAGCACGCCGATGTCACCCGCCGCTCCAGGCACGACGATCATCTCCGCCTCGCCCTCGAACGCGGGGCCTTCCGGCGTGACGAGCGAGACCGAGAACTTCGGGTGTGCCACTTACGAGTCCGCCATCTGCTTGCCGCGCTCGACCGCCTGCTCGATGACGCCGACCATGTAGAACGCCTGCTCGGGCAGGTCGTCGTGCTTGCCGTCGAGGATCTCCGTGAAGCCGCGGATCGTGTCCTCGAGCTTCACGTACTCACCCGGCGTGCCGGTGAACTGCTCCGCGACGAAGTTCGGCTGCGAGAAGAACCGCTCGATCTTGCGCGCTCGGGTGACGACGAGCTTGTCCTCGTCGGAGAGCTCGTCGATGCCGAGGATGGCGATGATGTCCTGCAGGTCGCGGTAGCGCTGCAGCACCTCCTGCACGCGCGTCGCGCACCGGTAGTGCTCGTCGGAGACGATCCCCGGCTGGAGTGCGCGCGACGTCGAGTCGAGCGGATCGACCGCCGGATAGAGACCCTTCTCGGCGATGCTGCGCGAGAGCACCGTCGTCGAGTCGAGGTGCGCGAACGTGCTCGCCGGCGCCGGGTCGGTGAGATCGTCCGCCGGGACGTACACCGCCTGCACCGACGTCACCGAGCCGGTGCGCGTCGACGTGATCCGTTCCTGCAGCTGCCCCATCTCGGTGGCGAGCGTCGGCTGGTAGCCGACGGCGCTCGGCATGCGGCCGAGCAGTGCCGACACCTCCGAGCCCGCCTGGACGAACCGGAAGATGTTGTCGATGAAGAGCAGCACGTCCTGGCCCTGGTCGCGGAAGTACTCCGCCATCGTCAGACCGGAGAGCGCCACGCGCAGGCGCGCGCCCGGCGGCTCGTTCATCTGGCCGAAGACGAGCGCGACCTTGTCGATCACCTTCGACTCCGTCATCTCGAGGATGAGGTCGTTGCCCTCGCGCGTGCGCTCACCGACGCCGGAGAAGACCGACACACCGCCGTGCTCGCTCGCGACGTTGTGGATCAGCTCCTGGATGAGCACCGTCTTGCCCACACCGGCGCCGCCGAACAGGCCGATCTTGCCGCCGCGCACGTACGGCGCGATCAGGTCGACGACCTTGAGGCCGGTCTCGAAGATCTCCACCTTCGGCGACAGCTCGCTGAAGCTCGGCGGGTCGGCGTGGATCGGACGGCGCTCGCCGCTCGCCGCTTCCTTGCCGTCGACGGGATCGCCGAGGACGTTCCAGACGCGGCCCAGTGTCTGGTCGCCGACCGGGACCGAGATCGGTGCTCCGGTGTCGACGATGTCGACGCCGCGCGCGAGGCCGTCGGTCGAGTCCATCGCGACCGCGCGCACGCGGTCGTCGCCGAGGTGCTGCTGCACCTCTGCGATCAGCTCGCGCGTGCCGTCGCCGTCGGGCACCTGGATGCTGAGCGCGTGGTTGATCTCCGGCAGCCCGCTCGGGAAGACGGCGTCCAGGACGACGCCTTTGATCTCGATGATCCGGCCGGTGCTCTGCTTGGTCTTCGTAGCGGGCATCTCTCTCCTTATGCGGTGAGTGCGTCGGCGCCGGCGACGACTTCGAGGATCTCCTGGGTGATCTCCGCCTGGCGGGCGCGGTTCATCTGCAACGTGTAGCTGTCGATCAAGTCGTTCGCGTTCTTCGACGCGTTCCGCATCGCCGTCATCTGCGCAGCGAGGAACGACGCGGCCGACTCGAGCAGCGCGCGGTAGATCTCCGTCTCGAGATACACCGGCAGCAACCGCTCGAGGATCTCTTCGGGCTCAGGCTCGTAAATGAAGTCGCCGCGCAGCGCCTCTTTCTTCGGGTCCGGGTCATCCTTGTCGCTTCCTTCGAGCACGTGCTCGGGGATCGGCAGGAGGTCGGTGACGACGACCTGCTGGACGAGCGCCGAGACGAACTTGTTGTACACGACGACGACGCGGTCGACTTGCTCCTCCGTGTACAGCTCGGCGAGCTTGTGCGCCACCGCCTGCGCGTCGTGGTACGTCGGCTTGTCGACGAATCCCTCCCAGTGCGCGGCGACCTCGAAGCGGCGGAAGCGCAGCGTCGAGCTGCCCTTCCGGCCGACGACGGCCCACACGACCTCGTGGCCGTCGGCGCGCTCCTTGCGCTCCAGCTCGAATGCGCGGCGCATGACCTGCCCGTTGAATGGGCCCGCGAGACCGCGGTCGCCACTGAAGATGACGACGCCGACGCGCTTCTCCTCGCGGCGCTGCATGAGCGGCAGATTGCGGAACGAGGAAGCCGCGCGCGCCGTGCCGACCATCAGCTCCTGCATGCGGTCCGCGTACGGCCGCATCTCCTCGATCCGCGTCTGCGCACGCCGCAGCCGGGCGCTCGCGACGAGCTCGAGCGCCTTCGTGATCTTGCGCGTGTTGCGGACGGAGGCGATCCGCCGGCGGATGTCCTGCTGCGACGCCATTAGATGAGGCCTGACGCCTCCTCGACGTTGAACGTGTTCTTGAACTTCTCGATCTCGCCGTTCAGCTTCTCGGCCAGGTCGTCGGGGAGGTCACCCGTGTCCTTGATCTGTTTATAGATCGTCCCCTCGGCGCGCATGAACTCGCGCAGCTCGTCCTGGAAGCGCTGCACCTGCGGCGTCGGGATGTCGTCGAGGTAGCCGTGGATGCCGGCGTAGATGCCGACCACCTGGTCCTCCATCGGCCACGGCTGGTACTGCGGCTGGTTCAGCGTCGCGACCATCTTCTCGCCGCGCGTCAGCGACTGCTGCGTCGCCCGGTCGAGCTCCGAGCCGAACTGCGCGAACGCCTCCAGCTCACGGTACTGCGCAAGGTCGAGGCGCAGGCGCCCTGCGACCTTTTTCGTCGCCTTCGTCTGCGCATTGCCGCCGACGCGCGACACGGAGATGCCGACGTTCACGGCCGGGCGCACCCCCGAGAAGAAGAGGTCGGACTGGAGGTAGATCTGGCCGTCGGTGATGGAGATGACGTTCGTCGGGATGTACGCCGAGACGTCACCGGCCTGCGTCTCGATCACCGGGAGCGCGGTCAGCGATCCGCCTCCGAGGTCGTCCGAGAGCTTGCACGCGCGCTCGAGCAGCCGCGAGTGCAGGTAGAAGACGTCGCCCGGGAACGCCTCGCGGCCCGGGGGCCGGCGCAGCAGCAGCGACAGCTGCCGGTACGCGTCCGCGTGCTTCGAGAGATCGTCGTACATGACGAGCGCGTGCTTGCCGTTGAAGAGGTAGTGCTCGCCCATCGCGCAGCCTGCGAACGGCGCCATCCACTTGATCGGCGCGGCCTCGTTGGCGGACGCGGTCACGATCGTCGTGTACTCCATCGCGCCGGCGTCACGCAGGCGCTCGTAGATGCCCGCGACGGTCGACGCCTTCTGGCCGATGGCGACGTAGATGCAGTGCACGTCCGTGTCGCGCTGGTTGAGGATCGTGTCGATCAGGATCGCCGTCTTGCCGGTGGAGCGATCGCCGATGATCAGCTCGCGCTGTCCGCGGCCGACGGGGGTCATCGTGTCGATCGCCTTGATGCCGGTGGCGAGCGGCTCCTTCACCGGCTGGCGCTGGATGACGCCCGGCGCCTTGAACTCGAGCGGGCGAGTCTCGTCCGACTCGATCGGGCCGCGCCCGTCGAGCGGGTTGCCGAGGGGATCGACCACGCGGCCGAGCAGCGCATCGCCGACGGGGACACTGGCGACGGTGCCGGTGCGGCGTACGGGCTCGCCTTCGCCGACCTTTTCCCATTCGCCGAACAGCGCGACGCCGACCTGGTCCTCTTCGAGGTTGAACGCGAGGCCGACGACGCCGTGCTCGAGCTCCAGCATCTCCAACGCCACGGCGTTCTCGAGCCCGTAGACGCGCGCGATGCCGTCGCCGATCGAGAGGACCGTGCCGACTTCGGCGAGATCGGTCTCGACGTCGTACTGCTCGATCCGCTGGCGGAGGATCGACGTGATCTCTTCGGGGCGCAGCTTCAAGGTGTCTCCTATCTCCTCACGAGTTCTTGTCTCAAGCGTTCCAATCGTCCGCGGACGCTCGCGTCGACGCGGTACGAGCCTGCCTGCAGCACGATGCCTCCCACGAGGTCCGGGTCGACGCTGCGCGTCGCCTCGACCTTGCGGCCGGCCGCCTTCTCGATCTGCGCGACGATCGCCTTCGCTTCCTCGTCGGTGAGCTCGCGCGCGGTGGTCAGCTCGACCGTCAGGCGACGCTCCTCACGCGCCATCAGCCGTTCGAACTCCTGCGCGATCTCCTCGATCTCGCCCGCCCGGCCCTTCTCCGCGACGAGCAGGAGGAAGTTCTTGAACAATGGTTCCTCGTCACCGGCGAGGTCGGCGAGGATGCGCGCCTTCTCCGTCGACTCGAGCTGTGGGTTGCGCAGGACCATGCGCAGCTCCGGCGTCTGCTCGACCGCGGCCGCGAAGTCGGTGAGGGCCTCGTGCACCTGCGCTAGCCGCTTCTCCTCCTTCGCCGCGCCGAACAGCGCCTCGGCGTAGATGCGTTGCGCAGCGGCTATGCCGACTCCTCGAGGCGCGAGAAGTCGAGCGAGTCGATCGCCTCGCTGATGAGCTCGCGGTCGCGGTCGGCGTCGAGCTTCTTGCCGACGACCATGGACGTCGCCTCGAGCGTGAGGTCTGCGACCTCGTTGCGGATCCGCTCGAGCGCACGGGACACCTCCGCGTCGATCTCCTTGCGCGTTTCCTCGAGCCGGCGCTGCCGCTCGGCCTCGGTCTCCTCGCGCATACGCGACTCCATCGATTCACGCGTCTTGCGCGCCTCGGCGAGGATGCCTTCCGCGTCGCTCCGCGCTTGCCCGATGAGTTGACGGTGCTCCTCCAGCAGCTTGCGCGCCTCGTCCCGCGCGTTGTCCGCCTCTTCGATCGAACGGCGGATCTGCTCGCGCCGCTCGTCGATCAGCTTCTGGATGGCGCCGAAGGCGAACTTGCGCAGCACGACGAAGACGATCACGAAGAAGACGACCGTCCAGATCATCAGCCCCGGGATGATCTTGGTGAGCGGGCTGCTGGCTGCGACGAGCATCTACTTGACGAGGACGAAGCCGAGGAAGCCACCGACGAGGCCGTAGAACACGACCGCCTCGGTGAGAGCGAAGCCGAGCCACATGATCCCCTGCAGTTCGCCGCGCAGCTCGGGCTGGCGGGCGACCGACTGGATCATCGAGGCGAAGACCGTGCCGATGCCGATGCCGGCGCCGAGCGAGCCGAGGCCCATGCCGAGGCCGAAGCCGAGCGCCTGCGCGGCCTTGATGGTGGATGACGTTGCTGCGAGCAGGTGGAGCACCGGTTCCTCCTTAGTGGGCCGGCTCGATGGCGGAGCCGATGTAGATGGCGGTCAGGGCGGCGAAGATGAAAGCCTGGATGGTGACGACGATCACGACCTCGAAGAGGTAGAAGGCGATTCCGATCGGCAGCGAGAACACTGCGACGATCCAGAACGTCAGCCCGCTCAGGATGAAGAGCAGACCGATCGAGACGAGGATCAGGATGTGCCCGGCGAGCATGTTCGCATAGAGCCGGACACTGAGGCTGATGACGCGGAAGACGTGCGAGATGGTCTCGAGCACGAACATCACCGGGACCATGCCCTTCGGAACGCCGGCGGGGACGAAGCTCTTGAAGTACTTGAGCCCGTTGTAGCGCACGCCCTCGATGTGCGTGAAGAGGACGGTCAGGATCGCGAGCACGAGCGTCACCGACAGCTGCGATGTAACGGCGTAGATGCCCCACGTCGGCACGCCGTGCCATTTGTCGCCGGTGAGCGGCAGCGGGATGAAGCCGACGAGATTCATGGTGAAGATGAAGAGGAAGAGCGATGCGACGTACGGGAACCAGCGGCCGATCGCCTTCGTCGGCAACCCCTGCTCCGCGATCTGCGTCTGCGCGAGCTCGTACACGGCCTCACCGATCGTCTGCCGCTTGCTCGGCAGGAGTGCGAGCCGGCTGCGCATCGTGAAGATCCCGAGCAGGATCGTCAAGAGCGCGCTGATGGCGAGGTAGACGACCGCCTTGTTGATCGACATGTCGAGCGGGCCGAGGTGGATCCCGACCCACTGCTTCAGCGCGAACTCGTCCGCCGGGTTGAACGTCGCGGCGATCATGCGGTGAAGTACTCCAGCAGCGAGACACCGAGCGAAAGGGTGTACGCGAGCGCGTACAGGATGACGGCGGGGACGCCGAGGCCCTTGTTCGCGACCGTCACCGCGAGCAGGACGACCATGACGCCGATGCCGCGGAACGACATCGCGAGCGCGACCATCCCGGACTTGCGCAGGTTGTCGGCGCCGGTCGGGATTCGCCCGAGCCAGACGCTCAGCGCCTCACCCGCAGCCCAGAGGACGGCGGCGAGCGCCCAGCCGCCGAGCGAATAGCCGGCGACGAGGAAGACGGGCAGCCCGAGCACGATCACCGCCGCACCTGCGAGCGCGGGTACACGGCGGCCCGGAGCGGGTCGCGGGGTGGAGAACACGCCGGCCATCACGAGAAGTAGCCCTTGAAGCGCCGATAGACGGCGAAGACTCCGGTGGGGATGCCGACGATCACGCCGCCGAGCACGCCGAGACCGGCGGAGCCGAAGCCCCAGCCCACGAGCGCGCCGCCGGCGGCGCACATTCCCGTCGTGCCGGCCAGGATTGCGCCCGCTTCGACGGGCTGAAACGACGAGCGGGAGACGGCCTGCATGCGCCGCGAGAATAGCATGTTCGACCCCCGAAAAGCGCCGACTTTGTAACAGCGGAATCCGTGATGGCAAAAGGGCCACGGCTTCTGTTCGTGCACGCCCGGCGGCCGCTCGCGGCCCGCACCAAATAAATCGCACCTCTCGCGCGTTTCATCATTTAGTGGAAGCCGCGGCCGACCTTCCCGCCCGGACACGCGACTACCCGGCGCTCGGCGCTGCAGGCATCACCGTCCTCCTCTGGGGCTCCGCCTTCGTCGGGATCCGCTCCGCGGGACGCAGCTACTCGCCCGGCGCATTGTCGCTCGGCCGCCTCGCCGTCGCCGTCACCGCCCTCGCCGCCATCGGCCTCGCGCGCGGCGAGCGCCTCCCGAGCCGCGAGGCCCTGCGCGAGGTCGGCATCCCGCTCCTCGTCTGCGGGCTGCTGTGGTTCGGCGCGTACAACGTCGCGCTCAACTCAGGAGAGCGGCGCGTCGACGCCGGAACGGCTGCCTTGCTCGTCGGCGTCGGGCCGATCCTCATCGCCGTCCTGGCCGGCCTGCTCCTGCGCGAAGGATTCCCGCGCAGCCTCTTCGCCGGGGTCGGCATCGCCTTCGTCGGCATCGTCGTCATCGCGCTCGCGAGCTCGACGCACACCGCGACGACGACCGGCGTGCTCCTCTGCCTCGCCGCCGCGGGCGCCTACGCG
>Ga0307374_10002294_pt1 | contig 34209 bp, 26 predicted proteins | sample OX3MG_FD_202532 | JGI IMG/M metagenome (GOLD analysis project Ga0307374, IMG submission 202532) | Soil microbial communities from Risofladan, Vaasa, Finland - OX-3 | ecosystem: Environmental > Terrestrial > Soil > Coastal area > Acid sulfate soil | place: Finland: Risofladan, Vaasa | collected... | reverse complement strand
TAAACCAGCCGGGCGCGAGACGCCGCCTTAGCTCAGTTGGTTAGAGCGCCAGATTGTGGCTCTGGAGGTCCCCCGTTCGATCCGGGGAGGCGGTACCATCGCTTCGTCGGACGTCGGCGAACCGGGGCGCCGACAACTTCGCACCGGGCGCCGCAGTTCCCTGGAATCCACAGTAATCCGGCGTCTCGATGCGGCCCCGAAAACCCCGGAACCTTACCTACACCGGAGAGTTTGAAGCTCGGCTCGCTTCGGTCCACAGGCTTGGTGATGTTCAGCAAAAGGTTTCGGCCGCCGTCGTTGCCCAGTTGTCCGCCGCCAAAGCGAAGCTACGTTGCCGAGATGATCGCCGAGGCGGCGCACGGGGCGGCAAAGTCTGTAGCGGTCAAGCACGGACATCTGGAAATAACCTATGGCGCTCTGATGACGGCCGCGGACGCGCTGGCGGCCGAGCTTCGCGGGCTAGGCGCCGGGCCAAACGTGCCGGTCGGCGTCTGCGTAGAACGCTCCATCGAACACGTGGTCGCTCTCCTGGGCGTGCTGCGCTCGGGCGGCGCCTTTCTGCCGCTCGATCCGGGCTGGCCGCCGGAGCGGATTCGCTTCGTCCTCGACGACGCCGCCGCGCCGATCGTCGTCGCCGATCCGCGGCATCGCGAAGCGGTCACGGCGCCCGGCCGCGCCGTGGTGGAGGCTGGCGGCGCCTGGCGACGGCGCGCGGGGGGAGCGGCTGCGGGCGCGTCCAGCGGCGACGACATCGCCTACGTCATCTACACGTCCGGCTCGACCGGCGAGCCGAAGGGCGTGGAGATCACCCACGCCAATCTTCTCAACCTCGTGACCTGGCACCGGGAGGCGTTCGGCGTCACGCGCCAGGACCATGGAAGCTGGGTGGCGGGCCTCGCCTTCGACGCCTCGGTCTGGGAGCTGTTCCCCTGCCTGGCGGTGGGCGCGACCATTCACGTTGCCGGCGAACCGGTTCGCGCCTCCGCCGAAGCGCTGCGCCGATGGCTCCTCGACGAAGGAGTCTCCATCGCCTTCGCCCCCACGCCCCTGGCCGAGTCGCTGCTGAGCGGCGAGTGGCCGGCCGGCGCCGCGCTGCGCACCCTCCTCACTGGCGGCGACACGCTTCACGTCCGGCCCGGTCCCGGACTACCCTTCAAGGTGGTGAACAACTACGGGCCGACGGAATGCACCGTGGTGGCGACCTCCGGCCCGGTCGCCGCCGGCGCCGCCGCCGACGAGCTGCCCAGCATCGGGCGGCCGATCGCCGGCGCACGCATCCACATCCTCGATGCGGACGGCAATCCGGCGCCCGCCGGACGGATCGGCGAGATCCACGTCGCCGGCGCCGGCGTCGGCCGGGGCTATCGCAACCGGCCGTCCCTGACCGCCGAGCGGTTCGTCTCCATTTCGCCCGGCGGCGGCCCGGCCGAGCGTTGCTATCGGACCGGCGACCTCGGCAGCTGGACCGCCGATGGCGAGATCGCCTTCCACGGCCGCAGCGATGCGCAGATCAAGCAGCGCGGCCACCGGATCGAGCCGGACGAGATCACGGCGGCGCTGTCCCGGCACCCCCTGGTGGCGCAGAGCGCGGTCGTGGCCGAGGGCGAGGGCGCCGCGGCCCAGCTGGTCGCCTACGTCGTGCCGGCGGGCGAGAAGACGCCGCGCAGCCCCGACCTCCGGGCGTTTCTCGCGACCAGCCTGCCCACCTACATGCTGCCTTCGCTCTACGTGCGCGTCGCCTCGCTGCCGATCACCGCCAACGGCAAGCTGGACAGATCGGCGCTCCCCAGCGCCACCTCGGCGAACACCTTGCCGAGCGCGCCTTACCGCGAGCCGCAGTCCCTGGTGGAGCGGCGCATCGCCGCCATGGTCGAGGAACTCCTGGAGATCGACGAGGTCGGCCTCGACGACAACTTCTTCCTGCTGGGCGGCCACTCGCTGCTCGGCACCCAGCTCGTGCTTCGCCTGCGCGACGCCTTCGGGGCCGAGCTTGCGCTGCGCGACCTCTTCGAAGCCCAGACGATCCAGAACCTGGCTTCAAAGGTCGAGCGCTCGGTGGTGGAGCTGGTCGCCGCGATGAGCGAGGAGGAGGTCCAGCAACGGCTGGCGCCCAGCTACGCAGGGTGAGCGCCGTGAGCCTCGAGACGCGCACCGGCGATCCGACGGAGGAAGCGCCCAGCCTCTATCAGCTGCTCTACCCGGAAGTCCTCGCCGATCCGTACCCGCTCTACCACCGGCTGCGCCAGCGCGATCCGGTCGCCTGGGATCCATTCCTGCATGCGTGGGTAGTGACGAGCTATGCCGGCGTGCTGACGGTGCTGCACCGGTTCTCCGCCGAGCGGACGCCGAGCCCCGCCCAGCTCGCCGCCATGGGCCTCGCGGCGCTGGAGCCCGTCGCCGAGGTGATGGTGCGGCAGATGCTGTTCATGGACGCGCCGGCTCACACCCGACTGCGCAGCCTGTGCTCCAGCGCGTTCACCTCGCGGCGCGTCGATCGTCTGCGCGGCCACATCCAGGAAATTGCCGACGATCTCATCGACCGGGTCGAGGACCAGGGGCGCATGGACGTGATCGCCGACTTCGCCAACCCGCTGCCGGCGATCGTCACGGCCGAACTGCTGGGGGTTCCCGCCGCCGACCATCTGCAGTTGAAGAGCTGGTCCGCCGACTTCGCCGAGATGCTCGGCAACTTCCAGCATAATCCCGACCGGGTTGGGCGGGTACAGCGCAGTCTGGCGCAGATGGTCCGCTACTTCACCTCCGCGGTCCTGGACCAGGAACGCTCTGCCCGCGGCGGCCTGATCCAGCTGCTCACTGACGCGGCCGACGAGGGGGCGCGCCTGAGCCAGGACGAGGTCGTCGCCAACGTCATCGTCACCATGGTGGGCGGGCAGGAGACCACCACCAACCTGATCGGCAATGGCCTCCTGACGCTGCTGCGCAATCCCGGCGAACTCGCGCGGCTTCGCACCGACGCCTCGATCATCGAGCCGGCGGTCGAAGAGCTGCTGCGCTACGAGAGCCCGAGCCAGCACACCGCCAGGCTCGCGCCGGAGGACATGGTCCTGGGCGACAAGCGCATCAGGAAGAAGGACGCGGTCATGGCGGTGATGGCGGCCGCCAACCGCGACCCGGCGCGCTTCCCCGAGCCCGACCGGCTCGACCTCACCCGCAGCAACAACCGTCACGTGGCCTTCGGCTGGGCGGCGCATTTCTGCTTCGGCGCGCCGCTGGCCAGGATCGAGGGTCAGATCGCCTTCGCGACGCTGCTGGCGCGCCTGCCGAACCTGAGGCTTTCGCCGGAACCGCTCGTCTGGAGACAGAATCTTGGTTTGCGCGGGCTTACCGCCCTGCCGGTGTGCTTCGGCCACGGATGAGCCATGACATCCGCGTCCGCACTTTCCGGCCAGAAGCGCCTGCTTCTGCAAGGCCTGCTCAGCGGCGACGCCGCCGGCCACCGACGACCGGGCGATAGGGTCGAGCCCCGTCGATGGGGCGAGGCCACCCCGCTCTCGGCCGAACAGAGCCAGGTATGGCTCCACGCCTCGATGGCCGCCGATCGGCCGCTCTACAACGAGGCGATCACCATTCATCGCAGCGGCTCGTTCCGTCTCGACGTGCTCGAAAGCGCCCTGAACGAGGTGCTTCGCCGCCATGAGATCTGGCGCTCTTCGATCGAGGTGCGCAAGGGGCGGGCGCAGTGGATCGCCCATCCCGGGCTGCGCCTGAAGCTGCAGCTCGTCGATCTCGGCGGCCTGGCGCGAGGCGTGCAGGACCGCGAAGCTTGCCGCATCGCCACGGAGGACGCCCGACGACCTTTCGACCTGGGCCAGGCGCCGCTGCTGCGCGCCAAGGTGGTGCGCCTCGCCCCGGACCGGCACCGGCTCTATCTGACGCTGCACCACATCATCTTCGACGGCGTCTCCATCTATCGGATTCTGCTGCCGGAACTGGCGGCGATCTATGGCGCCTTCGAACGTGGCGAGGCGACGCCGCTGGCGCCGCCCAGCCTGCAGTATGGCGATTATGCGTGCTGGCAGGCCGCCAGGGCCGCGGCCGGCGCCGGCTCGCGCCAGTTGCGCTACTGGCGCGAGAAGCTCGGCGGCGAGCTGCCGGAACTGCGGCTGCCGTCGGACCGCGAGCGGCCGCCAGCGCCCACCTACGGCGGCTCGATGGAGACGTTCGAGCTCACGCCGCAGTTCACGGCCGCTCTGAAGGCGTTCAGCGCCCGCGAGGGGGTGACGCTCTACGTGACGCTGCTCGCCGCCTTCAAGGCCATGCTGCACCGCTACAGTGGCCAGGACGACATCGTCATCGGCGGCGTCACCGACACGCGTCGCCGCCCCGAACTCGAAAGCGTCATCGGCTACTTCCTCAACAGCGTCGCCCTGCGCACCCGACCGAGCGGCGCGACGACGTTCCGCGACTATCTCGCCGAGGTCCAGACCACGGTCATCGAAGCGCTCGACGCTAGCGAGGCGCCGTTCGATCGCGTGGTGCGCGAGGTGCGCCCCAGGCGCGACGGCGCCCGCCATCCGCTCTTCCAGGTGCTGTTCTCGATCGAGCCGCCGGCGCCCGCCTTCTCGGAAGGCTGGGACCTCACCCAGATGGACGTGATCGTCGGAACGGCGAAGTTCGATCTCTATCTGGAGCTGGACGAGCATCGCGGCCGGCTGATCGGGCGCTTCCTCTACAGCACCGATCTCTTCGAGGCCGCGACTATCCGCCGGATGATCGGGCACTGGAAGACGCTGCTGGAGGGCGCGACCCGCGAGCCGCAGACGATGCTGGCCGCCCTGCCGCTGCTGACCCCCGGCGAGCGGCGCGCCATCCTGACGGACCGCAACGACACCGCCCGGGCCTATCCGGCCACGACGCTGCACGCGTGGATCGAAGCACAGGCGCGCCGCACGCCCGAGCGTATTGCCGCGGCCTGCGACGGCGAACGCTGGACCTATGGCGATCTGGAGCGGCGCGCCACGGTGCTGGCGGCGGAGCTGCGGCGCGCCGGGGCGAGGCGAGGGGCGCTGGCCGGCATCGCCATGGAGCGCTCGCTCGACATGGTCGCCGGCCTGCTGGCGATCCTGAAGACAGGCGCCGCCTATCTGCCGCTGGATCCGGGCCTGCCCCAGGCGCGGCTGGCCCTGATGATCGAGGACGCCCGCCCGGCGGTCGTTCTCGCCGATGCCGCCGCCGCGGGGCGGCTCGGGGCGACCGGCGTACGGATCGTCGACGCCGCCGCGGCGAGAGCACGGGCCGGGGCGGAACGCGAGACTGTGCCGGTCGAACCGGCCAGCCCCGACGACCTCGCCTATGTGCTCTACACCTCCGGATCCACCGGCCGGCCCAAAGCGGTGGAGATCCGGCATCGCTCGGTGGTGAATCTGCTCGCGGCGGTGCAAGGCGAGATAGGCTTTCGCGAGGGCGATACGCTCGTGGCCGTGACCACCCTGTCGTTCGACATCGCGGCCCTCGAGCTCTTCCTGCCGCTCGTCGCCGGCGCCAGGTTGGTGATCGCGACTCGCCAGGATGGCGCCGATCCTGCCCGTCTCGCCGCCCTCATCGGCCGATCCGGCGCGACTGTCGTGCAGGCGACCCCGGCGACCTGGCGAGGCCTCGTGGCCCGCGGCTGGACGGGCGATCCGCGCCTGCGGATCCTCTGCGGCGGCGAGGCGCTCCCGCGCGACCTGGCGGCCTCGCTGCTGCAGCGCAGCGCCGGCGTCTGGAACATGTACGGCCCCACGGAGACCACGATCTGGTCGCTGGCGCACCGGCTGGACGGCTCGGAAGACCCGGTTCCCATCGGCCGGCCGCTGGCGAACACGCGCGCCTATATTCTCGACCGCAACGGTGCGCCCGTCCCCGACCTGACGCCCGGCGAACTCTGTATCGCCGGCGAAGGCTTGGCGCGCGCCTATCTGAACAGCCCCGAACTCACCGCGGCGAAGTTCGCTGCACCGGCCTTGCTCCAGGGCGAGCGTCTCTACCGCACCGGCGACCTGGCCAGATACCGCGCCGACGGGGCGATCGAATTCCTCGGGCGGGCCGACAACCAGGTCAAGGTGCGCGGCTTCCGCGTCGCGCTGGAGGAAGTGGAAGCGGCCATCGCGGCGCACCCGCGCGTGACCGCCGCCGCCGTGCGCGCAAGCCCCGATCCGTCCGGCGAACTCGGGTTGACCGCCTACCTCGCCGGCGGGGCGCTCACGGAGGCGGATTTCCCGGATCTGCGCCGGTTTCTGGCGCAAACCCTGCCCGCCTACATGGTCCCGACGAACTACATGCTGCTGCCGGCCCTGCCTTTGACGGCGAACGGCAAGGTCGATCGCAAGCAGTTGCCGCAGCCGAGCATCGCGGCGTCGCCGCGCGGACGAGCCCCGCAGGACGAGTTCGAGCGCCAGCTCGCCGATCTGTGGAAGGAGACGCTCGGCATCTCCGACATCGGCGTCGATGACGACTTCTTCGACCTGGGCGGCCACTCGCTGCTCGCCAGCCTCCTCATGGCCAAGGTGCAGGCGATGTTCAGGCGCGCCCTGCCGCTAGTGGCTCTCTTCGAATCGCCGACCATCGCCAGGCTTGCACGGACGCTGCGCTCGGCGGAGGAGCCGCGATTCTCGCATCTGGTGGCGCTGCGGGGCGCCGGCGCCGGCCGGCCGCTGTTCATCGTGCACGGCATCTTCGGAAACGTGTTGCAGCTGCGGGAGCTGGCGGAGCGGCTGGGCTCGGCGCGGCCGGTCTACGGGCTGCAGGCGCGCGGCGCCGACCCGCGGCAGGAGCCGCACCAGACCATCGCCGAGATGGCCGAGGCCTATATGGCCGCCATACGCGAGGTCCAGCGCGAGGGCCCCTATGCGCTGGCAGGCTATTCGCTGGGCGGTCTCGTCGCCTTCGAGATGGCGCGCGCGTTTCGCGCCGGGGGCGAGACGGTGGACGTGCTGGCGCTTCTCGAGACCGATCTGCATGAGCGGTGTCTGGCCTGGCCGCAAAGGCTGGCCTACCGGCTGGCGCTGCCCGCACGGATCGTCGGCAAACTGCGCGCCCTGGGCGCCGGGTCGGCGCCCGCCTATCTCGCGGGCAAGCTCGTCCGGCTCGGTCGCCGGCTGCTCCTTCGCCTGGACGCCGGCGAGGATCTGGTCGCTTCCGCGGCCCTGAGCGGACCGATGGCGCAGCGCCAGCGCCATATGTACCAGATCGGGGTGCGGGAGTTCGGGAAGTTCGAGCCGCGACCCTACGACGGCAAGCTCAGCCTGTTCCGCGTGCGTGGGCCGCGCTTCGACGCCTGCGACTGCGAGCCGATCTGGCGCAGGGCCGCCGGTTCGGTCGAGCTCTTCGAGATCGATGGCGTGCACGACAGGATCATGGAGCGGCCGTATGTCGAGACGCTGGCTCGGCAGCTTAGCAGGTGCATCCGCGCCTGCGAGCCGGCGCCGGGCGCCGGCATCGCCGCGGCCGGGCGCCCGGAGCACAGGAAGGCGGCGGCCCGGCTCGCTCCGGGAGCAGCCGATGGACCTGCGGGCGTGGCGCTGGCGCGACCGGAGATGCGAGACCAATGCGGCTGATGCTCGGCGGCGCGGCGGGCGATCGCCCCGCGGCCTGGGCGCAAGCGCACTGGGCGCTGCTGAGCGTCGGCGTCGCCGAGCGGACCAGGTGCTTCTCCATGCTCGTGCCCGAGGAGCAGAGCCGGGCCGCCCAGTTCCGCCGCGCGACCGACCAGGAACGTTATGTCGTCCGGCGCGGCAGGCTGCGCGAGCTGCTCGGCGCCCACCTGGACTGTGGGCCGCGACAAGTCGCGCTCGCGTACAATGGTTTCGGCAAACCCTACGCCGCGGACGCCGCCGATCTCGATTTCAGCATCTCGCATTCCTGCGGGCTCGCCTTCTACGTGATCGCCCGCGGCGCGCAGGTGGGCTGCGACATCGAGTGGCGGCGGCCGCGCCTTGCGACGAAGGAGGTCGCCGAGCAGTTCTTCTCGAAGCGCGAAGTCGAGCTCCTCGAGCGGGTTGCTCCGGGCCAGTGGCTCCGGGCCTTCTTCAACTGCTGGACGCGCAAGGAAGCCTTCGTCAAGGCGCTCGGCCTGGGTGTTTCCTATCCCCTGAAGGCCTTCGACGTCTCTGTCGCCCCCGGCGAACCCGCCGCCCTGCTGCGCGGACCCGGCGGATGGTCGATCCGCTCGTTCGAGCCGCTTGCGGGGCTGCACGTGGCGATCGCCGCAAGGCGCCATGAGGGGTGACCAGGCGCTAGAGCGGCAGGGCGCATGGCGCCGAGGCGCGGCGGCTTGATCCGCCGCAACGCGCCGGCGGATTTCAAATTCGGCGTATCGACGTGCCGCCCATGTTCAACAGCATGCGCTATTCGACAATTGCGCCGTCGTCGGTGCGACGCCGGCTTGCACGAGCAGGGGCAGGAGGGGACTGGAGGAGGATGCGGATCCTGATCGTCGCCCCGAGCTGGCTCGGGGACGCGGTGATGATGGGGAGCCTGTTGGCGCGCCTGAAGGCGCGCGCGCCGGCGCCGCGGATCGCCGTGCTCGCGCCCCTCGCCCTCGAAGATGTCGTGCGGCGCATGCCCGGCGTGGACGAGGTGATCGAGAACCCGTTCGCCCACGGCGCGCTCCGGCTCGGCGGGCGCTGGCGGCTCGGGCGGGCGCTGGCCGGGCGCTTCGAGGCGGCGATCGTGCTGCCGCAGTCGTTCAAGTCGGCCCTCGTCCCCTGGTTCGCCGGCGTTCCGCGGCGGACCGGCTTCATCGGCGAGGCGCGCCATCTGCTGCTGAACGACGCGCGCCCTCTGGACGAGGCGCGCCTGCCGCGGCTCGTCGATCGCTTCTGCCTGCTGGCCGAGCCGCCCGGCGCGGCGGCGCCCGCGGATGCGCCGGCGCCGAGGCTCGGGGTCAGTGCCGGGGCCGCCGACGCCGCCAGGACGCGCTTCGGCCTCGTCACCGGCCGCCCGGCCGTGGCGTTCTGCGTCGGCGCCGAATACGGACCGGCCAAGCGCTGGCCGGCGGTCCACTTCGCCGCGCTCGCCACCATCGCGGCGGCGCATGGAATGGATGTCTGGTTGCTGGGCTCGAAGCGCGACGCCGGCATCGGCGCCGAGGTCGCGGTGGCCGCGTCCGGCGCGGTGGTCGACCTCGTGGGCCGGACGAGCCTGGGGGACGCCATCGAGCTGCTGTCGGGGGCCGCGGCGGTGGTCAGCAACGATTCCGGCCTGATGCATGTGGCCGCCGCGCTCGGTCGCCCGCTGGTGGCGCTCTACGGTTCGTCCTCGCCGGCGTTCACCCCGCCGCTCTCGCCGGCCGCCGCCATCCTGACCGAGGCGTTGGCGTGCAGCCCGTGCTTCGAACGACGCTGCCCCCTCGGTCATCTGAAGTGCCTGAACGATCTCGCGCCGCAGCGGGTCTGGCAGGCGCTGCAGGCGCAGCTCGGCCAGACGGTCGCGCTCGCCTGAGCCGCGCTTGCAGCGGCCGCCCCGCCGCGCCTAAGGGGAGCCGCATGCGCGCCCACCTGCCTGCCCCCGCCGTCAAGCTCAGGGCCGATGTCCGTCTCTTCGGCGACATCCTTGGCGGGGTGCTGCGCCAGGAGGAGGGCGAGGAGGTGTTCCAGGCCATCGAGGCGATCCGGCAGGCCTCGGTCGCCTACCACCGCGAGGGCACGGACGAGCGGGCGACCGCCCTCGACGAACTGCTGCGCGCGCTCTCGCTTCCGGACGCCGTGCGTTTTGCCCACTCCTTCGTCTGCTTCTCCCAGCTCATCAACATCGCCGAGGACCAGGAGGCGCGGCGCAAGCTGCGCGGCGGACCCGATCCAGGCGCCTCCCTCGCCGGGGCCGTGGCCAAGCTCGAGGCGATGGGCGTCGGCGTCGAGGCGGTGAGGGACCTGCTGCGGCATGCGCTGGTGATGCCGGTGATCACCGCTCATCCGAGCGAGGTCCGCCGCAAGAGCGTCATCGACCGGGTCAACCGCATCTCCGAGTTGTTCGACGTCCACGATCTGGCCGAGGGCGCGCGGCGCACGGCCCTGGAAGTCGAGCTCGGCCGCGAGATCCTGCTGCTCTGGGCGACGCGGCAGCTTCGGCCGCAGACCCTCGTCGTGGCCGACGAGATCGACAATGCCGCGTCCTTCTTCGAGCGCACCTTCCTGCGGGAGCTCCCCAGGGTCTATGCGGACCTGGAAACCGCGCTTGGTGGCGATGCGACTGCCAGCTTCCTGCGCGTCGGCTCGTGGGTCGGAGGCGACCGCGACGGCAACCCGAACGTCACTGCCGAGACGCTGCGCTTGGCGCTGGTCACCCAGTCGCGCATCGCCGTCGGCCACTATCTGGCGCAGATTCACCGGCTGGGCGCCGAGCTATCGCTCTCTACCGAAAACGTGGGCGTGACGGCCGAACTCGCCGAACTCGCCGATCGCTCCGGCGATGCGTCGGCCCAGCGCCGCGACGAGCCCTATCGCCGCGCCCTCACCGGAATCTACGCACGCCTGGCGGCGGCCGCGCCTGGGCTCGCCGGCGCGGGGCCGGCCAGGGCCGCCGCCTTCGCCGCAGCGCCCTACGCCTCCAGCGAGGAGCTGAGGGTGGATCTCGACATCATCCGCGCCTCGCTCCTCGCCCATCACGGCGACAGCTTCCGGCGCGGCCGCCTCGCCGACCTCATCCGCGCCGTCGACTGTTTCGGCTTCCATCTGGCCACGGTGGACATGCGGCAGAACTCCGACGTGCACGAGCGCACCGTGGCCGAACTCCTGAAGCGCGCCGGCGCCTGCGCCGACTACGCGGCGCTGGACGAGGACGCACGGACGCGGCTGCTGGCGGCCGAGCTTCGGACGCTGCGCCCGCTGGTCTCGCCGCTGGCCGACTATTCGCCCGAGACGCTGGGCGAGCTCGGGGTGCTGCGCACCGCCGCCGAACTCAGCGCCCGCTACGGGCCGCGCGCCATCGAGACCTATCTGATCTCCAAGACCACCAGCGTCTCGGACCTGCTGGAGGCCTATGTGCTGTTGAAGGAGGCGGGGCTCTACGTCCCGGGCGATCCGTCCCGCTCGAAGGTACTGGTGGCGCCGCTCTTCGAGACCATCGCCGACCTCGAGGCGGCGCCGGCGACCATGCGCGCCTTCCTGGGGTGCGAGCCGCTCAGGCCTCACCTCGCGGCGCGCGGCGTCCAGGAAATCATGATCGGCTATTCGGATTCCAACAAGGACGGCAGCTACTTGACCTCGATCTGGTCGCTGCACGAGGCCCAGCGCGAGCTGAAGGGCGTGGTCGAGGGCGCCGGTCTGGGGCTGGAGTTCTTCCACGGAAGAGGCGGCGCCGTCGGCCGGGGCGGCGGCTCCAGCTTCGAGGCGATCATCGCCCAGCCGGCCGGAACGGTGGCCGGCCGCATCCGCATCACCGAGCAGGGCGAGGTCGTGGCCAACAAATACGCCGATCCGATCATCGGCCGCGAGAACCTCGAGACCATGACCGCCGCGGTGCTGCTCGCCAGCCTCGGGGCTTCGGAGGCCGGGCCGGGGGGCGGCCGTGGGCGCGAGGTCATGGACCGGCTCTCGGCAGCCTCCATGCGCGCCTATCGCGGCCTCGTCTACGACACCCCCGGGTTCGCGCGGTTCTTCCGCGAGGCGACGCCGATCCGGGAAATCTCCAACCTCAACATCGGCAGCCGCCCGCCCTCGCGCACCGGCTCGGAACGGATCGAGGACCTGCGCGCCATCCCCTGGGTGTTCTCCTGGTCGCAGGCGCGCGTCATGCTGCCGGGCTGGTTCGGCTTCGGCTCGGCCGTGGTCTCGTGCGGCTGCGAGCTGGCCGAGCTCGCCGACCTCGCCGAGGCCTGGCCGTTCTTCGCCGCGGCCCTCGCCAACATGGAGATGGTCATGGCCAAGGCCGACATGCGGGTGGCGCGGCGCTACGCCGGCCTCGTCGCCGACGCTGACCTGCGCCGCCAGGCGTTCGGCGCCATCGAGATGGAATTCGAGCGCACCTCGGAGAGGCTGCTCGCCATCCGCCGCCAGGGCGCCCTGCTGGAGCGCGAGCCCGACCTGGCCGCCCACATCCGCTATCGCCGACCCTATCTGGAGGCGCTCAACCACCTGCAGATCGAACTGATCAGCCGCCACCGCCAGGGCGACGACGATGTTCGGGTGCGCGAGGGCATCCTCCTGACCATGAACGGCGTCGCCACCGGCCTGCGCAACAGCGGCTAGACCGGATGGCTCACGCGCCGGCGGAGCTGGTTCGCGCTACCCTCGCGTCTCGACCGGGGCGTAGTCGCGCGCCAGCGGGCCGCGGTAGAGCTGGCGGGGGCGGCCGATCTTGCGGCGCGGGTCCTCGAACATCTCCTTCCACTGGCTGATCCAGCCCACCGTGCGCGCCAGGGCGAAGAGCACGGTGAACATGGTGGTCGGAAAGCCGAGCGCCTTCAGGGTGATGCCGGAATAGAAGTCGATGTTCGGGTAGAGCTTGCGCTCGACGAAATAGGGATCGTTCAGGGCGATCTTCTCGAGCTCGAGCGCCACCTTCAGCAGCGGGTCGTCCTGGTCGCCGATCTCGGCCAGGACCTCGTGACAGGTCTCTTGCATCACCTTGGCGCGGGGATCGAAGTTCTTGTAGACCCGGTGCCCGAAGCCCATCAGCCGGTATTTGCGGTCCTTGACCCCTTGCACGTACTCGGGGATGCGCTCGACCGTGCCGATCTCGCGCAGCATCATCAGGGCCTCCTCGTTGGCCCCGCCGTGGCTCGGCCCCCAGAGGCAGGCGATGCCGGCGGCGATGCAGGCGAAGGGATTGGCGCCCGACGATCCGGCCAGCCGCACCGTCGAGGTCGAGGCGTTCTGCTCGTGGTCGGCGTGCAGGATGAAGATCCGGTCCATCGCCCTCGTCAGCACGGGGTTGGGTTTCCAGTCCTCGGCCGGAACCGAGAACGCCATGCGCAGGAAGTTCTCGGCGTAGCTGAGATCGTTGCGGGGCGTCACGAACGGCTGGCCGACCGAATATTTGTAGGCCCGGGCGGCGATGGTGGGCATCTTGGCGATCAGCCGGTGCGCCGAGATCTTGCGCTGCTCCGGATCGTCGACGTTGATGCTGTCGTGATAGAAGGCCGAGAGGGCGCCGACCGCCCCGGTCATGATCGCCATCGGATGGGCGTCGGAGCGGAAGCCGGAAAAGAACCGGTCGAACTGCGCGTGCAGCATGGTGTGGTAGGTGATGGCGTGCTCGAACTCGACGAACTCGCTTGCCGTGGGCAGTTCGCCGTTCAGCAGCAGATAGCAGACCTCGAGGAAGCTCGACTGTTCGGCGAGCTGCTCGATCGGATAGCCGCGGTGCAGCAGCACGCCGGCGTCGCCGTCGATGTAGGTGATCTTGCTCTCGCACGAAGCGGTGGAGGTGAAGCCGGGGTCGAAGGTGAAGACGCCGGACTCGTCATAGAGCTTGCGCACGTCGACGACGTCTGGGCCGGTGGAGCCCTGGATGACGTCGAGATCGTAGCTCTTGTTGTTGATGATGAGGGTGGCGTTCTCGGCCATGCTCTTCTATCCCCTTCGCGCCCTCGCGCGCCCCTTGCAAACGCGCGTTCGCCTCACGCCTTATAGCCGCTTACCGCAGTTGCGAAAGGGCGTCCGTCACCCGGCCCAACGCCTCGCTGCGCCCCAGCGCCGCCAGGGCCGCGGCGAGGTCCGGAGCGACGGCGCCGGCGGCCAGGATGATGCGCAGCGCCGGCCCGAACGCGCCGAACCCCCCCCCCTCGGCGGCGGCGAACGCCTTCAGCCGCTCGGCCAGGGCCGCGGGCGTCCAGTCGCCGTGGGCCTCGAGGACGCCGGCGAGCCGGCCCAGGCGCGCCCTGACCTCCTCGGTGAAGGCGCCGCGCTCCTTCTCGCCAAGCGCGATCGGCCGGTCGGCGAGCGCGAAGAGGGTGAGGTCGGCGAGCTCCAGCGTCGTCTTGGCGCCCTCCTTGACCAGCGGGATCGTCCGCGCCAGCCGCGCCTCGGCGTCGGCGGGAAGGTGCGCGCCGCGGCTCCTCAGCGCCTCCAGCGCCAGCCCCGCCAGACGTCGGTCGTCGGCGAGGCGGATGTAGTGCTGGTTGACGTGGTTGAGCTTGGCCCAGTCGAGCCGCGCCGGCGAGGCCACCACGTGCTCCAGCTCGAACCAGCGCGCCGCCTCTTCGTCCGAGAAGATCTCGTCGTCGCCGTGCCCCCAGCCGAGCCGGGCCAGATAGTTGCGCATCGCCTCGGGCAGGTAGCCCATGCCGGCGAATTCGGAGACGGCCTGGGCGCCGTGGCGCTTGGAGAGCTTGGCGCCGTCGGGCCCGTGGATCATCGGCAGATGGGCGAACACCGGCACGCGCCAGCCCAGCCCCTGATAGATCAGCATCTGCCGCGCCGCATTGTTCAGATGGTCGTCGCCGCGGATCACGTGGGTGACGCCCATGTCGTGGTCGTCCACCACCACGGCCAGATTGTAGGTGGGCGAGCCGTCGGCGCGCAGCAGGATGAGATCGTCGAGCTGGCGGTTCTGGAACACCACGTCGCCCTTGACCTTGTCGCGCACCACGGTCTCGCCCTGCAGCGGCGCGCGCAGGCGCACCACGAAGGGCAGGTTCGAGCCGGTCTCGGCCGTCCGCTCGCGCCAGGGCGAGCGGATCGGGCGGCCCTCGGCGCGGGCGCGCTCGCGCTCCTGGCCAAGTTCATCGATGGTCATGTAGCAGCGGTACGCCGCGCCCTTCTCCAGCATCTCCAGCGCCGCCGCGCGATGCCGGTCGGACCTCGCGTGCTGGAAGATCGGCGCTTCGTCGACCTCCAGGCCCAGCCAGCGCAGGCCCTCGAAGATCGCCCCCACCGCCTCGGCCGTGGAGCGCTCGCGGTCGGTGTCCTCGATCCGCAGCAGGAACCTGCCGCCGGCGTGGCGGGCGTAGAGAAGGTTGAAAAGCGCCGTCCGCGCAGTGCCTATGTGCATCATCCCGGTGGGCGAGGGGGCGATGCGGGTGACGACGGGAGCGGACATCGCGGTTCCGGGAGGCTGGGCGCGGGGTCTTAGCACGCGCCTCGCCGGGCTTCCTAGGCCCGCGCACCTGGCCCGCGCCCTCCTCGGCGAGGCCGCCGCCCAGCTCGACCGGCTGTTCGTCTGGTCGCCGGTCGCCGTCGGCGCCGGGGCCGCCGCTTACCTGGGCTGCGCGGCCGAGCCCCGCCTCTGGCCGGCGCTGACCGCCGCCATCGTGCTCGGCGCCGGGGCGGTGCTGGTGGGCCGGCTCGGCGGCGCCCGGGCCTTGCACGCCGCCCTGACGCTCTGCGCCCTCGCCGCCGCCGGCTTCGCGCTCGCCAAGCTGCGCAGCGACCATGTCGCCGCCCCGATCGTGCCGCCGCATCTGGGCGTCGCCCACGTGCAGGGCTGGGTGGTCGACGTCGAGACGCCCAGCCACGCCGGCCCGCGGCTGCTGATCGCGCCGACCTACATCAGCCATCTCGGCGCCGAGGCGCTGCCGCTGCGCATCCGCATCGTCATGCCGCCGGCGACCCTGGCTGCGCCGGGCGAGGCGATCGACGTCTCGGCCCTCCTCGACCCACCGCCGCCGCCGGCCGCGCCGGGCGCCTACGACTTCGCCCGGGACGCCTGGTTCGCGGGCGAGGGCGGCGTGGGGCTGGCCAGGACGGCGCCGACGCCGATCGCCTTGCCGGCGCCGCCATGGCGGCTCTCGATGGAGATGGCGGTGAACGCCCTGCGCTGGAACGTGGCGCGCCGGCTCGCCGCCGATCTCGACCGCGCCATGGGCGGCCACGCCGGCGATGCGGTGGGGCTCGCCATCGCGGTGACCACCAGCCATCAGGACTGGCTGAGCCAGGGCGCCCGCAACGACCTGAGGAACGCCGGGCTGGCGCACATGCTGGCGATCGCCGGGCTGCACACCGCCGCGCTCAGCGGCTTCGTGTTCTTCTCGCTGCGCCTGCTCGTCGCCGCCTGGCCGTGGCTGGCGCTGCGGGTTTCGGGCAAGAAGCTCGCGGCCCTGGGCGCCATGCTCGCGGTGCTCGCCTATCTGGTGCTCTCCGGCGCCCACCCGCCGGCGCGCCGGGCGGCGATCACCGCCTGCGTCGCCTTCACCGCCATCCTGCTCGACCGGCGCGCGGTGAGCCTGAGATCGCTGGCGCTCGCCGCCCTCATCATCCTGGCCGCCGAGCCCGAGGTGGTGCTGCAGCCCGGCTTCGAGATGTCGTTCTGCGCCACCGCCTCGCTGGTGGCCATGGCCGAGATCTGGCCGCGCCTCGCCAGCCCCAGGGGCCTCGCCTGGCCCATCGGCTGGCTGCAGCGCGGCCGCGACGGGCTGATCGCCCTCTTCATGGTCAGTCTCGTCGCCGGCGCCGCCACCGGGCCGTTCGCGATCCAGCACTTCAACCGCATCGCCAGCTTCGGCGTCTTCGCCAACCTCACCGCCGACTTCGCCGCCGCCGTGGTGATGATGCCGGCGCTCGCCGTGGCCCTGCTGCTGGAACTCATCGGCCACGGCGCGGCCCTGCCGGCGCTCTGCGTCGCCGGATGGGCGGCCAGGGCGATCCTCGGGATCGCGCACTTCTTCGCGAACGCGCCGGCGGCCAGCTTCTCCCCCTCGGCCGCGCCGCCGATCGCGCTCGCCTCGTCCTATCTCGGCATCCTCTTCGTCTGCCTCTGGAGCGGCCGGCTGAGGTGGATCGGGCTGCCCTTCGCCGCCGCCGTCGCCCTGTGGCCGCGCCCGCCGGCGCCGCTGATCTGGCTCGCCGGCGACGGCGCCGACGCGGCTCTGGCCCTGCAGGGCCGGGAGGTGGTGCTGCGGCCGGGGGTGCGCAGCTACGCCACCGGGCTTTGGGCGCAGCGGCGCGGCCTGGCGCTTCCCGCCGACCCGGCGCGAGCGCGCGGCGCGCTCTTCGACTGCGACTACTGGTCGTGCACGGCCAGAGCCGGCGTCGCGCCGGCGCTCGGCATCTGGTGGACCCGGCGCAAACCGCGCCCGCAGCGCCTCGCCGAGCTGTGCGCCCGCTCCGACATCCTGGTGCTGCGCGCGGCGGTGCGCCCGCCCGGCGCCTGCCGCGGCGCCCTGGTGCTCGGCCCGGCCGATTTCGCCCGCGGCGGCGCGGCGGAGGTGTTCCGCAGCGCGGCGGGATGGCGCCTGGTCTGGGCGCAGCCGCTGCGCGGCGTGCGGCCCTGGAGCCTCAATGGTAGCGGCGGATGAGCCCCACCAGCTTGCCCTGAACCTGGACCTGGTCGGGGCCGAAGATGCGCGTCTCGTAGGCGGGATTGGCGGCCTCGAGGGCGATGGAGGCGCCCTTGCGGCGCAGGCGCTTCAGGGTGGCTTCCTCGCCCATCACCAGGGCCACGACGATCTCGCCGGAATTGGCCGTGGCGCCGCGGCGGATGACCACGAAGTCGCCATCGAGGATGCCGGCGTGGATCATCGAATCGCCCTGCACCTCGAGCACGAAGTGCTCGCCGGCGCCGAGGATCGATTCGGGCACCAGCATGCGGTCGCGCTCGTGCTGGATCGCCTCGATCGGGGTGCCCGCGGCGATCTTGCCCAGGAGCGGCACCTCGCGCACGTCGTTGGCGGCGATGGCGGGGGCCAGGGCGCGATCGGTCTCCACCAGGGTGGGGCGGAAGGCGCCGCGCCCCTTCGGCGGCGCCGTCGCGGTCGCCTGCTCGGGCAGCTTGACCACCTCCAGCGCCCGCGCCCGGTGCGGCAGGCGGCGCAGGAAGCCGCGCTCCTCCAGCGCCGTGATCAGCCGGTGGATCCCCGACTTCGACGCCAGATCGAGGGCTTCCTTCATCTCGTCGAAGGAGGGGGACACGCCGCTCTCCTTGATCCGCTCGTGGATGAACATGAGCAGTTCGTGCTGCTTGCGCGTGAGCATCTTCGCCGCCTCGTAAATCGGCGCCGTCGCCGGGCCGGAACAAACCGAAAACCTTCCGGCGTTCTCTAGGTGTTCCCGGTAAATGTCAAGTAAACGGAATCCCGAGCGAATACCGGGCGTTGACGCGCAGCACGGCGCCGGCCAGCGAGGCGCCGGTCCGCGGCGACTCGTGAAGCCACCGTATTCGCGCCGTTTTCTACGGCCGCCCTTGCCCCCGTCGCCCCACGTCGGCGCGGTCCGAGCGGGGCGGCCAGGGCCGCCGCGCTGCGCCGGCCGTATTCGGACCGTTGTCTACGGTCGCCGCCTCGGAGATGCCCCGCGCCGGCGGTCCGACCGGAGTGCCCCGCGCCGCGCTGAAGCCACCGTATTCGCGCCGTTGCCTACGGTCGATGCGTCCCGACGCCGGCGCCGAGTCGGCGAAGTCGCGGGCGGCCAGCGCCGTATTCGGACCGTTGTCTACGGTCGCCCGCCGCGCCGGCTCGGAGGCGTCGGTCGTGCTCATGGGTTGCGTCTCCTGGCTCTGGGCTGCGCGCCGGCGGCGCGGGTCGCTGCACGCAACAGCTTACCGCAATCCACACCTCGGCTATGGCGAGGTTAGGCGAGGGCGCGCCCCGCCGCCTCAGAGCGTACCGGCGAGGAGATTGGCGGCGCCGAACGCGCCGGCCGCAGTGACCGGCGCGCCGTCGCAGAACACCTTGGCCGAGGTCGCGATCGCGTCCAGGATCGCGGTGGCGCTGACCTCGACGTAGTCGCAGCCGGACAGCTCCACCGCGGCCGGGCTCGCCGCGCCGGCGTCGCCGCCGATGACGCAGTCCACCTTGCCATGCGAACAGCCGGCGAGTCTCGCCGCCGGGTTCGAGGACGCGTGGCCGGCCGCGGTCAACAGGCGAAGGTTGTCGCGCAGGACGAAGCCGCGGACGCGGGTCAGATCGTAGCCGAGGGCGGGCGCCAGCATGAGGTTGCCCTCGCTGGTCAGCCCGTTCACGTCCGTGGCGAGGATGGCGCCGCCGGCGTTGGCGGCGAGGAAGTTGAACTGGTTGCCCACCAGGGCGACCATGCCGCCGAGCTTTTCCAGCCACACGGCGTGGCCGCCGGCGGTGGCGTTGACGTAGGCGCCCGACACGGTGACCGCGCAGCTCGAATCGGCGTTGCGGATGCGGATGCCGGCGAGCGAGGCGCTGTCGAGCACGCAGTTGCTGATCTTGGCGTCCTCGGTGCGGTAGTCGGCGCCCGCGCCGCCGCCGCCATCCATGTCGATGCCGAACTCCAGCGTGCCGGTCTCGAAATTGTTGACGTAGAGATCGACGAAGCCGTCGCTGGTCCTCAGCCCGGCGCCGTAGGCGCCGTGGAAATCGCCCTGGCCGGCCAGCCGTCCGAACGCGGCGCAGCTCTCGAAATAGGAGCTGGCGTTGCGGCCGTTGGCCGAGAGCGGCGCCGAATAGTCGAGCCAGAAGCCGATGAAGTAGTCGTTGCCCGGATGGGCCGCGCGCATCCGCGCGCCGCGCAGCGCCCGCAGCCTGGTCCAGTAGTTCTCGACGGTTCCGTAGAAATAGAAGCCGACCAGGTGGCCCAGCGCCTCCACCCCGGTGCAGTCGCCGAGCGCACACCAGCGGAACGCCACCCCGATCGCCGCGGCGGCCGAGACGCCCGAAGCCGGATTGCCCAATACCGTCCCGGGCGCTCGCCGGACGGCGAAGTTCGTCAGCCGCCAGTTGGTCAGATAGGTCGCCGGCTGGGCGGCGCTGTCGACGCCGACCTGCACGCCGATGGCCGCGCCGTCGTCGATGACGATGACGCTCGCCGCCGGATTGGGGCCCTGGTCGGTCTGGGTGGGGTCACCCCCTGCAGCACCTGGCCGTTGCGGGTGAGCGACAGCTTCGAGCGCGTCCAGTATTCGCCCGAGCCGAGCTGGGTCACCGCAGCGGACTCGATCGAGGCCTGGATCGCTGGCTGGCAGTCGAAGGCGCGCTCGCCGGCCCGGGCGCCCCACCATTCGGGCAAGGCGGGCAGGGGATAGTGGGCCGGATCGAAGACGATGGTCCCGCGGCCCTGGGTCGCGTTCTCGAACACCTGGACGGGCGGCGCGGCGAACCCGCCGGCGAAGGTGACGACCACGCCGTCGTCCGGGCGGACGCCGCTGCGGGGGCCATCTCGACCCGGGCGCCCAGCGCGACGCTGCGGGCGAAGCGATGGGTTCCCGAGAAGCACCAGACCGGGCCGGCGGCCGCCGCGGCGCGCCAGGCGGCGCTGTCGTCGCCCACGCCGTCGCCGAGCGCGCCGAACATCTGCGGGGTGCGGACCTCCTCGGCGAGATCGAACCAGGTTCCGTTGCGGCTCTTGCGGTGCGTCGCGCTCGCAGGTCCCGCCTGCCGGGCCGAGAGCGCGTAGCGGGCCGCGCCGATGCCGACGCGCCGGAAGCCCGAGGTCTGCACCAGGCCAGCGCTGGCCGGAAGGGCCGTGGCGCCGAAATCGACCCAGAGGCCGGCGCCGGCGGCGGGGGCGGCGGCGCTCGCCCGGGGCGCCTCGGCGCCGAGGGCGAGCGCGGCCATCAGGGCGCGGCGGGTGGAGGCGGGCTGGGTCACGCGAGGAGCGCCCGGGTGGCGGCGGCGACGTCGGGCTGGCGCATCAGGGCCTCGCCCACCAGCATGGCGTGCGCGCCGGCGGCGGCGAGGCGGGCGGCGTCTGCGCCCGAGGCTATGCCGCTTTCGGCCACCAGGAGGGCGCCGCGGGGCGCGCGCGGGGCGAGCCGCTCGGTCACGCCAAGGTCGGTGGCGAAGCTGCGCAGGTCGCGGTTGTTGACACCGATCAGCCGCGCGCCGAGGGCGTCGGCGCGGTCGAGCTCGGCCTCGTCGTGCACCTCGACGAGGCTGTCCATGCCCAGCCGCGCCGCTTCGGCCATCAGCTCGGCGGCGAGGCCGTCGTCGGCCATGGCCAGGATCACCAGCACCGCGTCGGCGCCCAGGGCGCGCGACTCGGCCACCTGCCAGGGATCGACGAGGAACTCCTTGCGCAGGCAGGGCAGGGCGGTGGCGTCCCGCGCGGAGGCGAGGAAGGCGTCCTCGCCCATGAAGCTCGGCGCGTCCGTCAGCACCGAGAGGCAGGCCGCGCCGCCGGCCTGGTAGGCGCCCGCCAGCGCCGGCGGATGGAAGTCCGGCCGGATCAGCCCCTTGGAGGGCGAGGCCTTCTTGATCTCGGCGATCAGCGCGAGGCGCCCGGGCGAGCCGGCCCGCTCCAGCGCCGCGACGAACCCCCGCACCGGCCCGGCGGCGGCGGCCCGCGCCTCGATCTGCGACTGGCTGGTCCGGCGTCGGCGCGCGGCCACCTCCTCGCGCTTGTAGGCCGCGATCCTGGCCAGGGTGTCGCTGCTCATGGCTGATTGGTCATGGCTGGTTGGTCACCTCGACCAGCCGCTGCAGCGCCCGGCGGGCGCGGTCCTCGTCGATGGCGGCGGCGGCGAGGGCGACGCCCTCGCGCAAGGTCTCGGCGCGGTCGCTCACCAGCAGCGCCGCGGCCGCGTTCAGGAGCACGATGTCGCGATAGGGTCCGGGCCGGCCGTCCAGAAGCTCGGCCATCGCCTGGGCGTTGGCGCCCGGATCGCCGCCGACGAGGTCGCTGCGCGCCGCGCGCGGCAGGCCCACCGCCTCGGGCGTGACCTGGAAGAGGCGCACCGCGCCGTCGCGCCACTCGGCCACCTGGGTGGTTCCGGTGGTGGTCAGCTCGTCGAGGCCGTCGCCGTGCGCCACCCAGGCGCGCTGCGAGCCCAGCGCCCCCAGCACCCGCGCCACCGGCTCGACCCAGCGCGGCTCGTAGACGCCCAGCAGCTGGCGCTGGGCGCCGGCCGGGTTGGAGAGCGGCCCCAGCAAGTTGAAGATGGTGCGAAACCCCAGCTCCTGGCGGATCGGCAGCACGTGGCGGATGGCGGCGTGATGGGCCGGCGCGAACAGGAAGCAGACGTTCGCCTCGTCGAGGGCGCGCCGCTGCTGGTCCAGCCCGGCCGAGATGTTGACGCCCAGCGCCATCAGCACGTCGGCGCCGCCCGAGCGCGACGAGATCGCCCGGTTGCCGTGCTTGGCCACCTTCAACCCGGCCCCGGCGCAGACCAGCGCCACCGCCGTGGAGACGTTGAGCGTATGGGCGCCATCGCCGCCGGTGCCGCAGACGTCGATCACCTGGTAGGGATGCTTCAGGGTGACCGCGGCGCGGCGCAGCGCCCGGGCGCAGGCGGTGATCTCGCCCACCGTCTCGCCGCGCAGGCGCATGGCGGTGAGCGCGGCAGCCACCTGGGCGGGCGTCGGCTCGCCACGCAGGCAGGCGGCGAAGAAGCTCTCCGCGTCGGCCTCGGTGAGCGTGGCGCCGTCGGCGAGGCGGGCGAGCAGGGGCTTGAAGGCGTCGGACATCGGCTGGGCGCGTCAGGCCGGCGCCAGCCGCTTCACGCCGGCCAGATCGAGGAAGTTGGCGAGCAGCCGATGCCCGCCCTCGCTGGCGATGCTCTCGGGGTGGAACTGCACGCCGTGCAGGGGCCGGGCGCGGTGGACGAGGCCCATGATCTCGCCGTCGTCGGTCCAGGCGGTGACGCGCAGGCCGGGCGGCAGGCCATCGGCGGCCACCGCCAGGCTGTGATAGCGCGTCGCCGTGAAGGGGTCGGCGAGGCCGGCGACGACGCCCTCGCCACGGTGATGGATGGGGCTGGTCTTGCCATGCATCAGGCTCTTGGCGGGCACGACCTTCGCGCCCATCGCCTGGCCGATCGCCTGGTGGCCGAGACAGACGCCGAGAATCGGCAAGGCGGCCGGCGCCGCGGCGATCAGCTCCAGGCAGATGCCGGCCTCGCTGGGCGTGCACGGCCCCGGCGACAGCACCACCGCCTGCGGCCGCAGCCCCAGCGCCTCGGCCGCGCTCAGCGCGTCGTTGCGCCGCACCACGACCTCGGCGCCCAGCTCGCTGAGATAGTGGACCAGATTGTAGGTGAAACTGTCGTAGTTATCGATGACCAGGATCATGGGGCGGGGGTCCTCTGGGCGCGTTCTAGGCCTTAGCCAGGAGTCGGCAAAGAGGGGTCGGCGCAGGCCGCCCTCAGGCGAATCGCCAGGCTTCGCTCGCGGCCTGGCGCAGGGCGCGGGCCTTCTGGAGGGTCTCCTGGTATTCCGCGTCCGGGTCGGAATCGGCGACGACGCCGCCGCCGGCCTGGACGAAGGCCATGCCGTCCTTGAAGAGCGCGGTCCTGAGCACGATGCAGGTGTCCACCGAGCCGTCGGCGCCGAAGTAGCCGACGGCGCCGGCGTAGGCGAGCCCGCGCTTCTCGGTCTCGAGTTCGTCGATGATCTGCATGGCCCGCACCTTCGGCGCGCCCGAGAGCGTGCCGGCCGGCAGGGCCGCCATCAGCACGTCCACCGGATCGAGACCCTCGGGCGCATCGCCCTCGACGTTGGAGACCAGATGCATGACGTGGCTGTAGCGCTCGACGAAGAAGCTGGCGGTGACGCGCACGTGCGGGCCTGGGCGCGCCGTGGCGGGGGCGTTGCGGCCGGCCTGGTCCAGGAGGGCGACGCGGCCGACGTCGTTGCGGCCGAGGTCGAGCAGCATCAGGTGCTCGGCGTGCTCCTTGGGGTCGGCGAGGAGTTCGGCTTCCAGGGCGGCGTCCTCGGCCGGCGTCGCGCCCCGCGGCCGGGTGCCGGCAAGCGGGCGGATGGTGATCCTGCCGTTCCTCAGTCGCACCAGGATCTCAGGGGAGGAGCCGGCGAGCTGGAAATCCGGGAAGTTCAGGAAAAAGAGAAACGGCGAGGGGTTGGCGCGGCGCAGCGCCCGGTAGAGGGCGAACGGGTCGTGCGGATAGGGGGCGCGGAGGCGGTGGCTCGGCACCACCTGGAAGACATCGCCGGCGCGGATATAGGCCTTGGCCCGCTCGACGATGGCCCAGTAGGCCTTGCGCCCGACCGGGGAGACGAACCGGTCCGGCTCGGGCGCGGCGGCGGCCAGGGAGGCGGCGCTCCGGGCGGCGGGGGCGGGCAGGGGCCTCGCCAGAGCCGCGGCGACGCGCTCGAGGCGTGCGGCGGCGGCGGCGTAGGCCTCGCCGGCGGCGAGCGCGGAGGGCCGCACCGTGGTGACGAGGATGATCTCCTGGGCGACGCCGTCGAAGATCGCCACGATCGAGGGGCGGATCAGCACCGCGTCGGGCAGGCCGAGGGGATCGCGATTGAGGTCCGGCAGCGGCTCGACGAGGCGGATCATGTCGTAGCCGACGACGCCGAAGACGCCGGCGGCCATGGGCGGCAGGCCGGCGGGCAGGTCGAGCCTGGAGCGCGCCACCAGATCCTTCAGCGAGGCCAGCGCCGTCTCGCCGTCGGGGCGGAAGACGCCCGTCTCGATCGCCTCGCCCTCGGCGATCTCGGCGGCGTCGCCGCGGCAGCGCCAGACCAGATCCGGCGCCATCGCCAGCGCCGAATAGCGGCCGCGCCAGGCGCCGCCCTCCACCGATTCGAAGAGGAAGCTGTAGGGCCTGCCGTGGGCGATCTTCAGATAGGCAGAGACCGGGGTCTCCAGGTCATCGACGAGGCGGCGGAACACCACCTGGGCCTGGCCGCACTCATAGCCCTGCGCGAAGGCGTCCAGCGCCGGCTCGAGGCTCACTTCGGGCTCACCGGGGGCTCACTGGGCCAGTCCCGCGCCCTTAGCGCCGCCCTTCTCGCCGCCCTGGGGCGCCAGCCTGGCGAGCGTCGCCGCATCGACGCCCACCGCCTGGCGCGCCAGGGCGAGGTCGGTCGTGGGCTTGACGGACTTCACCGCCGCCTCGTGCACCGTGGCGGCGAGGCCGTCGAGATAGGCGCGGTCCATCTGCTGGCCCAGCGCCGGCAGCACCTCGCCGATCTGGCTGGCGTCGGCGGCGTGGACGGCGTCGACGCGCCCCACGACCAGCCCCTGCAGCGGCGCCGAGGGGGCGACGAAGCTCGCGCCCGCCTTCACCGCGAACGCCTGCTGCATCAGCTGCGGGCCCAGAGTCTTGTCGTATTCGGTCTCGGCGATCCGGCGCAGGCCCGCCTGGCGCATCACCCGCGCGCCATCGGCCGCAGCCGCGGCGTCCAGCGACTGTCCCCTGGCCATCGACGCCTGCGCGGCCAGCGCCTTCTTCTGCAGCGCCTGGCCGACCTCCTGGTCGCGATAGTAGGCGGTGAGGGCGGCGCGCACGCCCTTGTCGGTGAGCGCCGGCGGACTGGGCGCGATCACCTGGTCGACGTGGACGGCGTAGTATTCGCCCTTGTCGGCGTCCTCCTCGACATCGCTGTCGCCGCCCTGCGGCAGGGCGAAGGCGGTCTTGAGCAGCTTTGGCGAGACCAGGGGATCGGGCTGGCCGGTGGCGATGTCCTTGCCGTCGGCGGTCACCGGCCCCACCGTCGCGACGGCGGCGCCCACCGCGGCGGCGGCCTTGGCGAGGCTGGCGCCGCTCTGGCGCGCATCCTCGAATTTCTGGGTGATGTCGTCGACCTTGTCGAGCGCCTCCTGGCGGCGCAGGTCCGCCACGATCTGCGGCCTGGCCGCGGCGAGGCTGGGCGCCTGGCCGGGGGTGATGCTGGCGACCTTCAGGATCACCGTGCCGAAATCGCCCTGGACCGGGCCGCTGACCTGGCCGGCGCGCATGGCGAAGGCCGCCGCGGCGGCCTTGCGGTCGGTGACCGCGCTCTGCGGCTGGTTGGTGTAGGTCACCGCATCGACGCCGACGGACCTGGCGACGGCGTTCGGATCCTCGCCGCGCGCCAGGGCCGCCGCCACGGCGGGCGCGTTCTTCGGGTCCTTCAGCGCGATCTCCACCAGCGAGCGCAGCTCGGGCTTGCCGTATTTCGCCGGGTCGGCCTGGAACTGCTGCTGCACCGCCGCCGGATCGGCCGGCATGGTGGGCGCGAGCGCCTTGGCGCTGAAGCGCACGATGGCGAGGGTGCGGCGCTCGGGCAGCATGAAGCGCTGGCTGTTCTGCTTCAGGAACGCCTGGAGCTCGGCGTCGGTCGGCGCGGGCGGGGCCGGCACGCTGGTCAGCGGCAGCACGAAATAGCTGACGTCCCGGCTTTCCAGCGCCAGGGCCGCCTCGACCGCGCCATAGATCCTGGGGGCGTGGAAGCCGTTGCTCACCGCCGAGCCGAACTCCATGTTGGCGACGCTGTCGCGAAGCTCGCGCTGGAAGTCGTTCTGGGTCTGGCCGGTGCTCTGCAGGAAGCGGTTCAGCATGTCCGGATCGAAGCGGCCGGTGACGGGATTGTAGAGCTGGGCCAGCTCGGAATCGCCGGACTGGGCGGCGCGGGTCAGCTCGGCGGCGATGACGCTCCCGGACGGGCGCACGCCGGAGCGCCGCAGCATCTCGGAATAGGCGGTCTCGACGCTGAGCCGGCTGAGCAGCTCCTGGTCGAGGCCGGCCTCGACGGCCTGGTCGGTGCTGATCGAGGTCTGGCCCTGCTGCTCCTGGCTTTGCAGCGCGTCGTCGAAGAGCTTCTGGAACTGCTGCGAGGTGACCACCCTGGAGCCCGCCTGCACCACCGCGTCGCCGGAATGGAAGCGAAAGACGTCGCGCATGCTGCCGGTGCCCAGCATCAGGAACGCCAGCATGATCAGCCCCATTATCCCCGAGGCGATCCACGACTTGGCGAAACGGCGGAAGAGACCGAGCATGGCGCGGGTATAGAGGCGCGAGGAGGCCGGCGGCAAGCGCAAGGGCGGGTGGCGCGGGTGCGCCGGGCCGAGGCATAGTCGCGGGCGCGCCTCCGCCCGGCCGCTTTGCAAGGGATCCCCGCTTGACCGCCCTCCGCCGCCTGATCGCCGGAAACTGGAAGATGCACGGCCTCGCCTCGGCGCTCGACGAGGCGCGCGCCCTGGCCGCGGCGCTGGACGAGCGCCCGCCCGGCGCGCGCGTGGCGCTCTGTCCGCCGGCCACCCTGATCCACCGCATGAGCGCGGTCCTCGCCGGCTCCAGGGTCGCCGTCGGCGGTCAGGACTGCCGGGCCGAGCCGGCCGGCGCCTTCACCGGCTGCATCGCCGCCGAGATGCTGGCGGACGCCGGCGCGAGCCTGGTGGTTCTCGGCCATTCCGAGCGGCGCGGCGCCTATGGCGAGACCAGCGCCGAGATCGCCGCCAAGGCGGGCGCGGCGGTGCGCGCCGGGTTGGAGCCGATCGTCTGCCTGGGGGAGACCCTGGCCGATCGAGAGGCCGGCCGAGCCTTCGAAGTGGTGCTGGCGCAGCTTGGCCAATCCCTGCCCGAGGTTCTCGCCGGCCACGCCTTCGCGCTCGCCTACGAGCCGGTGTGGGCGATCGGATCGGGCCGCACGCCGACGCCGCCGCAGATCGAGGCGATGCACGGCGCCATCGCCGCGGCCCTGGCCAGGCGCTGGGGCGAGGCGGCCGAGCGGACGCCGATCCTCTACGGCGGCTCGGTCAAGGCGGCCAACGCCGCCGAGATCCTCGCCCTGCGCTATGTCGGCGGCGCCCTCGTCGGCGGCGCCTCGCTCACCGCCGCCGACTTCCTGCCGATCGTGCGCGCCGCCTGAGCCGGGGGCTCAGCGCAGCACCGTGAAGCCGTACCTGCGATAGATCGCCGCCGCCTGCGGTCCCTCGAGGAAGCGCAGCACGCCGGGCGCCGCGGCGTTGCGCGAGGCGGCGACCAGGGCGGCGGGATAGACGATCCTCGGGTGGCTCCAGTCGGGAAAGAGGCCGACGATCTTCACCCTGGGCTCGCTCCTGGCGTCGGTGTCGTAGACGATGCCCAGCGGGGCTTCGCCCAGGGCCACGAACGCAAGGGCGCCGCGCACGTTCTCGGCCGGGGCGAGGCGGCCGGCGACGCTCTGCCAGACTCCCAGCGACTGCAGCGCCGCCCGGGCGTACTTGCCCGCCGGAACCTCGGAGGCGGCGACGGCGAGGCGTCCGCCCCCGAGCGCGCGAGCCAGCGCCATGCCCTTGCCGATGGCCAGATGGACGTGGGCGTCCGCCGCCTCGATCAGCGCCAGGTGGTTGCTGAGGAGGTCGCGCCGGCTCGCCGCCGCGACGAGGCCGCGTTTGGCGGCGTAGTCCATCCAGTCGACGTCGGCCGAGATGAAGATGTCGGCGGGCGCGCCCTCGCCGATCTGGCGGGCGAGCGCCGAGGAGGCGCCATAGGCGAAGCGCACGCGAACGCCGGTGCGGGCGGTATAGGCCGCGCCGACCTCGTCCATGACGTTCTTCAGCGAGGCGGCGGCGAAGACGGTCACCGGCGTGGCGGCCCGCGCCGGCGCCGCCCGCACGCCCAGCGCCGCCGCCAGTGCGAGGACGAGGACGAGAACAGACCGCATCATGGCGCCCTCCGCAGTTCCGCCATCATAGCAGCAGTCCGAAGCTGCGGCAGTCGCGGCGCTCGCCGGCGCGCTGGACGTGGCCGCGCAGATAGCCCTCGGCCTCGAAGCCGAGCCTGGCGAGCAGGCGCTCGGACCGCTCGTTGCCGGCGTGGGTGCGGGCCCAGAGGCGCTTCAGCCCCAGCGACGCCGCATGGCCGACGACGGCGCGCATGGCCTCGAGGCCATAGCCCAGCCCCCAGGCCGCGCGGGCGAGCACGAAGCCCACCTCGGCGCGGCGGTGGCGCCAGTCGATCCCAGTCAGCTCGCAGGCGCCGAGGAAGGCCGCCGCCGCGCCGAGCTCCACCGCCCAGTAGTGCGCCGCGCCGGCCTGCATGTCCTCGACCTGGGCGGCGACCATGCGCCGGCTGATCTCCGGATCGACGATCTCGGGCCCATCCCAATGGGCCATCACCTGGGGATCGCTCATGATCGGATAGAGCTCGCGCCAGTCGGCGGTCACGATCGGGCGCAACACCAGGCGTTCGGTTTCGAGAATCACGGGGACTTGGACCGGGGCGGACGCGTCCCCAGCTATGGCGCGGCGGAGCGGCGGATGCTAGAGCGCGTTCCGCAAAAGTGGAACCGGTGTTGCGACCCGAACGCGCTCCCGCGTTTTGACTCTGGGCCGCTCGCCCGGGCCACGAGTAAACCTGCTCGCTTCTCCTGGACCGCTTTCATGCTGAACGGCCTGCTGATCACCCTCATGCTCATGGTGTGCGTCGCCCTCGTCGCGGTGGTGCTGCTGCAGCGCTCCGAGGGCGGCGCCTTCGGGATGGGCGGCGGCCCCACCGGCCTGATCACGACGCGCGGCGCCGGCGACCTGTTGACGCGGACGACGTGGATTCTCTTCGGGCTGTTCCTGGGGCTCAGCCTGGTCATGACCCTCCTCGGCGCGCATTCCCGCAACTCCTCGTCGCTGCTCAACCAGCTCGAGCGCCAGCAGGCCAACCCGAATGCGCTGATCCAGAAGCCGGTCCCGGCGCCCGGCGCGCCGCTTCCCTCCGCCGGCCCGGGCGCGGCGCTTCCGGCGCCGCCGCTGCCCGGCGCGGCGCCGTCGCCCGCGGCCCTGCCGTTCCTCGCGCCTTCGACCGCCGCGCCGCCGATCGCCGCGCCGCTGCCCAAGGCGCCCGCGCCGGCGCGGGCCAAGGTCAGCAGCCGCAAGCCCGTCGTCGCCCACGCGGTGACGCGGCGCGCGGCGCCGCCGGCCGCGTCCGCCGCGCCGGCCGCACCGGCGTCCACCCCCGAAACCGCCGCCCAGCCACCCGTCCAGGCGGCGCCCGCGAGCCCTGCGTCCTCCGGCGCGGCGATGGGACCGGCGTCGCCGAAGCTGGACCTGACGCCGCCGGCGCCCAAGGCAGATCAGAATGCGCCGGTCTCGACCGGATCGCCCTGAGCCAGGGCGCCGCTGGCGGCCGTCGCCGGGCGACGCGCCGCCCGAATCGGGGCTAACCTGAACGCCCATGGCCCGGTACATCTTCATCACCGGCGGCGTGGTCTCATCCCTTGGAAAGGGCCTGGCCTCCGCGGCCCTCGGCGCGCTGTTGCAGGCGCGCGGCTACGGGGTGCGGCTCAGGAAGCTCGACCCCTACCTCAACGTCGATCCGGGCACGATGAGCCCCTACCAGCACGGCGAGGTTTTCGTCACCGACGACGGCGCCGAGACCGACCTCGACCTCGGCCACTACGAGCGCTTCACCGGCGTTTCAGCGACCAGGGCCGACAACATCACCAGCGGCCAGATCTACAAGACCATCCTCGAGCGCGAGCGGCGCGGCGACTACCTCGGCGCCACGGTGCAGGTGATTCCGCACGTCACCGACGAGATCAAGCGCTTCGTCCTCGCCGATCCGGGCGAGGGCGTCGACTTCGTCCTGGTGGAGATCGGCGGCACCGTGGGCGACATCGAGGGCCTGCCGTTCTTCGAGGCGATCCGCCAGCTCGGCCAGGAGCTGCCGCGCGGCCACGCCTGCTTCGTGCATCTGACGCTGCTGCCCTTCATCAAGACCGCCGGCGAGATGAAGACCAAGCCGACGCAGCATTCGGTGAAGGAGCTGCGCTCCATCGGCATCCAGCCGGACGTGATCCTGTGCCGCTGCGAGCGGCCGATCCCGGCCGAGGAGAAGCGCAAGATCGGGCTCTTCTGCAACGTGCGCCCCTCGGCGGTGATCCAGGCCCTGGATGCGGCCGACATCTACGCCGTGCCGCTCGACTACCACGCCCAGGGGCTGGACGCGGAGGTGCTGGACGTCTTCGGCGTGCGCGGCGCGCCGGAGCCCGACCTCACCCGCTGGCGCGAGATCGCCGAGCGCCTGACCCGACCCGACGGCGAAGTCACCATCGCGGTCGTCGGCAAGTACACGGTGCTGAAGGACGCCTACAAGTCGCTGATCGAGGCTCTGGTCCACGGCGGCCTCGCCAACCAGGTGAAGGTCAACCTCGACTGGGTGGAGAGCGAGGCCTTCGAGGGCGACGAGGGCGCGGCGGCCACCAGGCTCGAGGGGGTGCACGGCATTCTGGTGCCGGGCGGCTTCGGCGAGCGCGGTTCGGAGGGCAAGATCCGCGCCGCCAAGTTCGCCCGCGAGCGCCAGGTGCCTTATTTCGGCGTCTGCTTCGGCATGCAGATGGCGGTGATCGAGGTCTGCCGCAATCTGGCCGACCTGCCTTGCGCCTCCTCCAGCGAGTTCGGCCCGGCCAAGGCGCCGGTCGTCGGACTGATGACCGAGTGGGTGCGCGGCAACGAACGCGAGCTGCGCTCCGGCGAGGACGATGTCGGCGGCACCATGCGCCTGGGCGCCTATGACGCGGTGCTGACGCCCGGCTCCAAGGCGGCCCAGATCTACGGCGCCGCCGCGATCAGCGAGCGCCACCGGCATCGCTACGAGGTCAACATCGGCTATCTCGGCGCCTTCGAAGCGGCGGGCCTGAAGATGACCGGCGTCTCGCCCGATGGCCTGCTGCCGGAGATCGTCGAGCGCGAAGACCACCCCTGGTTCATCGGCGTGCAGTTCCACCCCGAACTGAAGAGCCGCCCCTTTGCGCCGCATCCGCTCTTCGCCAGCTTCATCGCCGCGGCGGTGGAGCAGAGCCGGCTGGTGTAGATTTCGCAGCGAGCGCACCGCAAAGAGCCCGAGTCGACGAGACGCTCATCAACGCCGTCACCCCGGCCAAGCGCAGCGCGAGCCGGGGCCGGATGCGCCGCAGCCGAGCTGGAAGTCGTCCCGGAAGCGGCGGGTCCGGCCCCGGATCGCCCCTTCAGGCCGTCCGGGGAGACGGCGGTGGTGGTCGAACCTGCGCGAACCGACCCTTTCGCAATCCGACCGCGTCGCCGGCGCGGCTCGCCCGGCGGTCTTGAAGCGGCGATGCTTTTGCGGCATAGACCCGCGCCATCGAGGCGGACCCACGCGGCCGCAGGTTCATCCCAGACCGGAAGTTCTTCATGGCCGTCCCCAAGCGAAAGACCTCGCCGTCGCGGCGCAACATGCGCCGGGCGCATCATGCGCTCGCGCCCAATACCTTCGCCGAGGACAAGGACACCGGCGAGCTGCGGCGCCCGCACCACATCGACCTGAAGACCGGTATGTACCGCGGCCGCCAGGTGCTGACGCCCAAGGAAGACTGACGGCGGCCCGCTCCCAGGTAGGCGGCCCGCCCGCATGACCCAGATCGTCGACATCCTCGCGCGCGAGATCCTCGACAGCCGCGGCAACCCCACGGTCGAGGTCGACGTGGTGCTGGAGGACGGCTCGATAGGCCGCGCCGCGGTCCCGTCGGGAGCGTCCACGGGAACCCACGAGGCGGTGGAGCGGCGCGACGGCGATCCGGACCGTTATGGCGGCAAGGGCGTGCGCGGCGCGGTCGATGCGGTGACGGGGGAGATCTTCGATGCGCTCTCCGGCGCCGAGGCCGAGGACCAGCGCCGCCTCGACCGCCTCCTGATCGAACTCGACGGCACGGCGAACAAGGGCCGGCTGGGCGCCAACGCCATCCTGGGCGTCTCGCTCGCCACCGCCAAGGCGGCCGCCAAGGCGGTGCGGCTGCCGCTCTACCGATACGTCGGCGGCGTCTCGGCCCGCCTGCTGCCGACGCCGCAGATGAACGTGATCAATGGCGGCGTCCATGCCGACAATCCGATCGACATCCAGGAGTTCATGCTGCTGCCCACCGGCGCGCCGAGTTTCGCCGAGGCCCTGCGCATGGGTTCGGAAATCTTCCACGCGCTGAAAAAGGCGCTCGGCGAGGCGGGCGAGGCCACCAATGTCGGCGACGAGGGCGGCTTTGCGCCGAACCTCGCCAGCGCCGACGCGGCGTTGGGCTTCATCGTCAGGGCCGGCGAGGCGGCCGGATACCGGCCGGGCGAGGACTTCCAGCTCGGCCTGGACGCCGCCGCCAGCGAATTCTTCAAGGATGGCCGCTACCGGCTCGAGGGCGAAGGCAAGACGCTGGATGCCGCCGGCATGGTCGACTATCTCGCCGATCTGGTGGCGCGCTTCCCGATCGTCAGCGTCGAGGACGGCTGCGCCGAAGACGACTTCGAAGGCTGGGCGCTGCTCACCCGCAGGCTGGGCTCGACCGTCCAGCTGGTCGGCGACGACGTCTTCGTCACCAACCCGGAGCGGCTGCGCAAGGGCGTCGCCGACGGGATCGCCAACTCGATCCTGATCAAGGTCAATCAGATCGGCACGCTGTCGGAGACCCTCGACGCCGTCGAGATCGCCCACCGCGCCGCCTACACCGCGGTGATGAGCCACCGCTCGGGCGAGACCGAGGATGCGACCATCGCCGATCTGGCGGTGGCGACGGGTTGCGGCCAGATCAAGAGCGGCTCGCTCTCCAGGTCCGACCGCCTCGCCAAGTACAACCAGCTGCTGAGGATCGAGGAGGAGCTGGGCGATCAGGCGCTCTACGCCGGCGCCGCGGCGCTGGCGCGTCCGCCCCGGCCGGCGAAGGCGGCGACGGCGGCCCGCCCGAGGTAGCCCCGCCAGCGCCGAGGCGGAAGGCTTCCTTAAGCAGGTCCGGCGACAGTCCCGGCCGTGCTGGCGCGGCTGACCACCTATGTCCCCACCGTCATTCTGGCGGCGCTCATCCTCTACTTCGGCGTCAACGTCCTGGTCGGGCCGCGCGGTCTTCTGACCCAGCGCCAGCGCGAGACCACGCTCGCCGACGACGAGGCGCAGCTGAAGGCCCTGCGCCTTGAGCGGGCCGACCTCGAGATCAGGGCGCGGCTGCTCGGCGACGCCAGCCTCTCCAAGGATCTGCTCACCGAGCGCGCCCACGTCCTGCTAGGCTTCGCCGACCCGAGAGACTATGTGATCCGCATGCCGCCGCAGCGCCGCTGAACCGGACGGGCTCTGGGCGGTTTCGAGAGGCGTTCCGACGGGGACGCCGCGGAGACTTTCGATGGCCAAGGCGACGACCAAAGCAAAGCCGGCCGTCGCCAGGGAGCAGCTGCTCGGATTCTACCGCACCATGCTGCTGATCCGCCGCTTCGAGGAGCGCGCCGGCCAGCTCTACGGCATGGGACTGATCGGCGGTTTCTGCCACCTCTACATCGGCCAGGAGGCGATCGCCGTCGGCGTGCAGTCGGTGAAGCGGCCGGGCGACCAGATCATCACCGGCTACCGCGATCACGGGCACATGCTGGCCGCCGGCATGGACCCCAGGGCGGTGATGTCGGAGCTGACCGGCCGCGCCGCGGGCGCCTCGAAGGGCAAGGGCGGCTCCATGCACATGTTCTCGGTCGCGAACGGCTTCTACGGCGGCCACGGCATCGTCGGCGCCCCGGCCAGCCTCGGCACCGGGCTGGCGCTGGCCAACCGCTACCGCGGCGACGGCGCGGTCGCCTTCGTCTACTTCGGCGACGGCGCCGCCAATCAGGGCCAGGTCTACGAGAGCTTCAACATGGCCGAACTCTGGCGCCTGCCCGCCGTCTACGTGATCGAGAACAACCAGTACGCCATGGGCACATCGATCGAGCGCTCGTCGTCGGAAACCCACCTCTACCGCCGCGGCGCCAGCTT
>Ga0307374_10002293_pt1 | contig 34218 bp, 27 predicted proteins | sample OX3MG_FD_202532 | JGI IMG/M metagenome (GOLD analysis project Ga0307374, IMG submission 202532) | Soil microbial communities from Risofladan, Vaasa, Finland - OX-3 | ecosystem: Environmental > Terrestrial > Soil > Coastal area > Acid sulfate soil | place: Finland: Risofladan, Vaasa | collected... | reverse complement strand
CGGGGGGCTGGCTGTGTCCTGGCTGTAAACAACGACCCTGACGCGCCGGTCTTTGAAGCCGCCGATATTGGAATCGTCGGGGACTGGCAGGAAGTGGTCCCTCTGCTCGTCCAGGAGCTGGCCGGTGCGACGCCGCTGGGAAGCCCGGCCGGTTCCAGACCCGCACTCGGGGACGCCAGGCCGCGTACCTCGCGCAAAAGCGAGGGCTAACCTCCTCCAGGGAGTGGAGGGGGGTAGCCGGAGGCGAGAGTTGTCGCGACACCGGTGAGCAGCGGGGGAGAGCCCGCCCCACTCGGGCACCCGAGGCGGCGCTGATGTAATAGCGGCAAAGTGACAGGGTCGGTCAGGACCGGGCGAGACAATCGTGCGGCCGGCTCTATGGGCTGCTCTTATCCCCGGTTTTGGCACGTGTTTCAGACGGATAGACTCGACTCAAGTACGCCGGTGCGCCACCCCCTCAGAGAGCTGACGAGGGCGATCCCCCGGGCCCGGTCCAGGTCGTCGACTTTGACGGTCCGTTCCTGGAGGCGTCCGGACGCGAGAAGCTGGCGACGCCCGATACCGGGTAGGCAGCCGACTGCCACAGGCGGTGTGTACCAGCGACCAGCAAGTTGCACGGCCAGGTTGGCCACGGTGGACTCGGTGACCTCGGACCGCTCGTTGACCAGGATCACGTCGTCGACTTCAGGGTGGCGCTCTGCACGGCTCTGGTACACGTCTCGGCGGGTTGTTTTGTGGTATAGCCAGATATCCGAGGACTGCACCGGCTCCGGGTCCACGGCCAGCCGTACCGGTCCCTGCCCATAAGGCGGCATCGGCGCTAACTCAACCACTGCCCCGCCCAGTCGGTCGACCAGGAGCCGGACGCGTTTTGCTTCCCGAACGACCCCCAGCGCCTCGCGCAGCGCTGATTTCACCTGGTCAAGGTCGAGATGGAATCCAAAGTAGTCAGCGGAGGCGACCAGTCTCTCCAGATGCAGCTGGCAGTTCCGGATCCCCGCCCCAGGCTGGAACGCCATCGTCTCCAGGAGCTGAAAGTCCGCGGGGATCGCATGGAGGATGGCGGACTTGGAAACTAGTTCATCATGCTCAGCCCTTGGGACAGAGTCCCAGGTGATCCCGCCCCCGGTCCCGTAGACGGCGGCGTCAGTGAGTCGATCCACCACCACGGTTCGGATGGCGACATTGAAGCGAGCTCGAAAGGAGGCGCCTACTGGAGCCACCAGTCCGACCGCGCCGCAGTAGACGCCCCGGCAACTCTGCTCGAGTTCGGCGATCAGCGCCATGGTGCGCGCCTTGGGCGCGCCGGTCACCGACCCGCAGGGGAAGAGGGCTTGGAAAACCTCCAACAGACCGGTTGTCGGGCGCACACATGCGGTCACGGTCGAGGTGAGCTGCCATAGCGTCTCGAAGCGCTCGAGGGTGAATAGTTCAGGGACTTCGACGCTTCCCCACTCCGCGACCCTGCCGAAGTCGTTGCGGAGCAGGTCCACGATCATCACGTTCTCGGCCCGCTCCTTACTCGAGTTGAGTAGTTCCTGCGCCTTGGCAGCGTCCTCCTCCCGCCAGCGGCCACGGGTCGCGGTACCTTTCATCGGCCTGGTTGTCAGACGGCCTCCGGTCCAGTCGAAGAACAGCTCCGGCGACGCGCTGGCGACGACGAAGCGCCCGGTGTCCAGGTAGGTGTTGTGGGCACCGCGCTGGGCCAGGGCCAGGTCGCGATAAAGCTCGAACAGGTTGCCGTGGATCCGGGAGCGCATGGGCAGGCTGAGATTGCACTGGTATGTCTCACCCGCCCCAATCAGTTCACGGACCATCTCAACCTGGTCCCGGTAAGCAATATCGTCGACCGTCGGCTGCCAGGCTGAGACCTGGTAGCCGCGGTCGGACCGGGTCGGCAACCGCAGGGACTCGACCGAACGAGGGCCGGCGAATAGTCCGAACCAGGCCAGAGGCAGTTCACGAAGCGGTTCATCGACCCTGGGCTGGCGCGTCTGCAAGGCTGCGTCCAGGCTGGTGGCGGCCTCGTAGGCCAGGAAGCCCACCGCCCACCACCCGGCTGTCGTCGCCTCCTCGACCTCCGCCAGCAAGGGGACCACCTCATCAGGATGGAGAGCGACCAGAGTTCGGTCCCAATCAGCGAACGCGGTGGCGACGCCTCCCGGGGTCAGGTCGTCGAACCGCGCATACGGTCCACCCGTACCTGTCCGGCCAAAGTCGGTCGACGCTGCCATCTGAGCGGCATCCTCGCACAGGCTCGGATCAGCGACTGGTCGGTGACCACTCTCGCTCAGTGGCTCGCCCTTTGGCCAGTCGCGACCCGTGACAAACCGCGGAACAGTCAGAGTTCCTGACTCGGGGCGACTGTTATAGATCCCATGGCTACCTCATCGGACCCCCGGCCCCGGCCATTTTCATCCAGAATCACTGGGACGGTCCTCGACCGGCAGGGTCACCTGCACCTCGGTGCTCAGACCAAGCTGAGAGATGACATCACGCGGGCCAGACCGCCATCGCCCAGAACCCGGTCACCTTCCCGGAGCCAATCGTGCGCAAGCTGTGAGCGGCGAGCCACCGGATCCACCTGAGGACGGCCGAGGCAGCGCAAAGACTGGCGATGGCGACTAGAAATGCCATGGCCGGCGCCAGCCGGGCCACCGGACGCGGTCGGTCGTGCGGGTTGTTGCCAAGGCTTCAGGAGGACTGACTTATCTCCCGTCCGGTGAGATCAAAGTCAGGTGCCGAGGGGCGGGATCGAACCGCCGACACCGGGTTTTTCAGTTGTACGACTAAGTGTCCATGGGCATCCGCCGAGGTCCAGGTTGAGATGAGGTGACCCCTCCGTTGGCCCTGGACCGTCCGCCAGAATCCGCACTTGTCCGTCCGGGTTGGGGTAACTGTTGGGGTACTACCTGACTAGGGCGGGGAGAATTGGCGTGCCACTCTGGGCCCCCGTTTGGGCGGAGCCAAGCCAGTTTGAGATCAGACCTATCCAAGGCTGTGCAGGGCAGGGATATCACTGTCAGGATCGCATCCTAAGCCGACGCGAGAACCGTGGCTCCCGACCTATTCCCCAGTCTCATGGGGCGGGAGATCAGATCGGTGGCCGCGATCTGATCTCCCTGTGCCATGGAGGGGCCGAGCCAGTCGTATTGAGGACTGGCTCACTGGGATCACGGACTGCTCCCTTAAATAGGACATTCCAGCGCTGACACCGCCGGAACAAGCCGTTCATGGTCGAGTCGAGTTCGGAATAGGTGGGGATCTTCCTCGAGACCTTGTCCGATAAATGGGCCAGGCCGACCAGTAGTCCGGACGCCGGCAGTGGAGCGCCAATTTGCTGAAGCGCGTCCGCGGTTGCCTGCCCTACGCCGGCCCGCCTCGGTTCTGATCGTTCACGGCTATGGTCGCAACTACACGGAATGGATCCTGGCCACAGGCGCCCAGTCGAGGCATTCCTGGCAAGTGGCTCTGGCACGATGCGGAGGATGGACGGATGGTCGGCTACGGTCACGCGTTATCGGGAGCGATTAGCCGGGTCCACCGGTATGAGGTCAGGCGGCTTTTTCAGGACTGTCTCGTGGGCCTGACTCAGCGGCCGAAGGGGTGAATCCAGGACCTAATCTAACCCCTAAGTTCGGCCGAAGTCGGCCCGTCTTCGATCCAGAACCTTGCTAGAGCCCAGTGGCACCGAAGCCCTTTATCCCCGTGCTCTCAACGGCGTTACGCAGTGTACCGAGCCCGGGCACTGAGATTTCTACGACATCGCCGTGACGCAACGTGAATTCCGGGCCGGGGGCCAGAGAAGTACCTGTCATCAATGCCACGCCCAGCGGAAACTCCTGAGCTCGGAATAGCCACTCCACCAAGTTTTCGGGGCGCCGTCGTATATCAGATAGCCGGGCGGTTCCCTCAACGACAACAACTTCGCCTCGGTGGATGGTGAGATTTATCACCATCTCGTCGAATGGGGGGGCTTGCGAAAGAGGTACGAGGCATGGACCAATTGCGCAGGAATGCCGGTAAACCTTCGCTTGAGGAAGGTAAAGTGGATTTTCGCCCTCGATCGAGCGGGAAGAAACGTCGTTCCCGAGCGCATAGGCCACGATCTGCCCCGTCGCCGCGGCAATGACCACAAGTTCTGGCTCCGGGACGTCCCAGGTTGAGTCAGTGCGCACGGCTACGGGATCGGACGGACCTTGGCAGCGCCCGGGTAGCGCTTTAACGAAAAGCTCCGGTCGGTCAGCGCTATACACCATGTCGTAGATGGAGGCTCCGCGAGACTCCTCCCTTCGAGCGTCGCGGCTGCGTGGAAAGGTAACGCCCGCTGCCCAAATCTCCTGCCCCTCAAGTGGTGCCAGAAGCCGCGCCCCACGCGGAACCGGACCCAAATTCCTCGCAATGAGCGCAGCTTGCAATCCATCTTCATTGTTCGCGAGCATTTCGTCGATGCTTCCAGGGATGAGTGCGACTGGTCCGGTGTCCGCCGGACCACGAGCGAGGCAGGTCTGATCTCCATGGGCTAACCGCCAGATAGCGACCCCTGTCGGCTTCACTGCGTTACCTACCTTCCTTAGAGCTGGATCCGGCATGGCCGCTCGCCGTCGCCAGAGTGACTGTCTGCGTCTCCGTGTAAAAGTCCAGAGCGGCCTTCCCCTGCTCCCGAGTCCCGTAACTTGAGTCCTTCGTGCCGCCGAACGGAGCGTAGAGATCGACCCCGGTAGTCGGTCCGTTTATTCTGACCATCCCGGCCCGAAGCTGCGAAACCATTGTGAGTGCGGCATTCAGATCCCGGGTGAACACCGAAGCAACTAGGCCGTATCGGCTCTGGTTGGCTATTCGGACGGCCTCATCCTGGTCGGTCGACGAGAGAACCAATGCGAAGGGCCCAAATAACTCCTCCTGAGCGAGGTGATGGTCGGCACCAATGCCGCGAACCAGCGTGGGATCGACGAAGTATCCGACCCGGTCCGGTGTGACACCTCCGGTCAGAATTTGCCCACCATCTGCTCTCGCCATTTCTACTGCTCGGAGTACGGCGCGGCGGGACGCATCATCGATGACTGGACCCACCACTACATCCTCGTCTGACGGGTCGCCATAGGTAAGCGCTTCCACTGCCGCGACTAGTGCGTCTGTAAACGGTGCTGGATCACCGACCACGATAATCCGCGAGGTGGCTGTGCACTTCTGACCCGCATAACTCATAGCTGCGGCAGCGACGACTTCGGCTACCCATCCAAGGTCGGCGTCCGGAAGAACGATTGCAGGGTTCTGTCCGCCCATCTCGGCCTGCACGGGCACGCCGCGAGCGGCCGCAGCTGAGACGACGGACCGACCGACCGCTCGCGATCCGGTGAAGGAGATGGCATCGGCGACCTCGACCACGGCTTTGCCCGCTGTCACACCGCCCGTGATGATCTGGAATAGTCCCGAAGGTAACTTGGGTTCCAGGACCTTGGCGAGCTTGAGTGCCATCGCGGTAGCGGCGGGTGCTGGCTTGAGCAACACGGCGTTCCCATACGCGAGGGCCGGTGCTGCCTTCCATAGTGGAATCGCAACCGGGAAATTCCAAGGTGTGATGAGACCAACTACCCCGCGGGGGCGGTGCCAGCTAAGGAGAACCGAGACTCCCTCGGGCGAGGGGTACGTCTGGCCATCGGGATCTAGTGCCGATTGGGCGTAGTAGCGCAAGATCCCGATCCCGCGAGCGAGTTCGGCAGCCATTTCGCGTCGTGGCTTGCCGATTTCGGCGATTCCAAGTTCGATCAATTCAGCTGATGCTTGGGACAGTGACTCCGCGCACTCGCCCAGTGTGTTTGCGCGAGAAGTTGCCGGCATCCGGTGCCACTGGCGCTGTGCCTTCCGCGCGCGGCCGACGGCTGCTTCCACTTCGCTAAGGCTCGCTTCGGCAAATCGCGCGAGCAGTCGACTGGGTAGCTGCGGAGACCGACTCTCCAGCAGAGTCACGTCCGCATCATCTCGGTGCACCATCGTGAAGCTCCCTCCATACTCGTGGACCGACGCGGACTCGACTCGAACTTAGCGAGTGGGGCGCTTGGAAGGTCTCCCGCTCGTCTCGGTACTCCCGAGAACGAGTGGTTGGCCGGAGCCGGGCAGTTCGGTTCTTTCTCGGGCGTAGCGAGTCGCACGCTCATCCGTGACGAGGCATCCGAATACCCGACGTGCATTTGACGCACGTTACAGACGGCATGCGGCCAAGAGGTCGGGTGAGGGACTCACCAATGTCGTGGCAGGACCGAACTGGGAGCGTCGACTCTCTTGCGACCCATCTTCGGCGCGTGGCATGTCAAGGACTTGGGCCAGGTGCAAGGCTGTTCGACTAGTTCCGTGGCGGATTTGCTCCCTACAGCTGAATCCGTCTGCAAGGATGAGCGTGTCTGGGCTAGCCGCGCGAATGGCCGGGAGAACGCCAAGCTCGCCAATTTGCATCGAGAGCTTGTACTTCTGGCCTCGTTCGAATCCGAACGCTCCGGCTAGACCGCAGCACCCTTGGTCGAGGACGTTGGTGTCCAGCCCAAGCTGGCTCAAGAGGTTCAGGTCATTTGAGAAGCCCATCACCGCGTGTTGGTGGCAATGGGTCTGAACCAAGGCTCTCACGCCGTTCAAACCCGGGGCGATCACCGTCTTCGATATTATGAGAAACTCGGCCAGAGTGAACGTGCTGTGCGCGAGCCGCTCAGCCCGCGGGTCACCTTTGAGTAAGTTCGGCATCTCGTCTCGAAACACCGCAGCACACGAGGGCTCGAGCACGATGATGGGCGTACCCGCATCAATGGCCGGTCCAAGTACTCGCAGAGTGCGGCGAAGCAGGCGCTCCGCCACTCGGAGCATGCCTTGATCGTAGAGCGGTCGGCCGCAGCAGACCCATGCCGAAGGTACCGTCACTCGAAAGCCAGCGGCCTGAAGCACTCGGACCGCCGAAATTGAGATCTCCGGGCTGAAGCGATTTGTGAAAGTGTCAGGCCAGAGCACGAGGTCCTGTCCGACCGCGGCGTGGCGATCCTGGCGGGCGAACCAGCGCGTAAATGACGTGGAGGCGAGGGCAGGTAGTGGCCGCTCGGAAGTGACGCCAGCCAGAGCCTTCGCGAGCGAGGAGAGACCAGGGGTAGAAGCCAGCTTGTTTGCTACCCTCGGAGCGGTGCTAGCGACTGCTGTGATCCATGGAGTGGCAGCGGTCGTGTACGCAATCGCTGGTCGGAGGCGGCGCGCGTAATAGTGATGTAAGAACTCCGCCTTGTATGTAGCTATGTCCACACCAACTGGACAGTCGCTGCGACATCCTTTGCACGAGAGGCAGAGGTCCAACGAGTCTCGAACCGGCTTCTCGCGCCAGCCATGCTTCAGAGTCTCGCCTCGCGACATCTCAAAAAGGAGTCTGGCTCTACCCCGCGTCGAGTGCTCCTCATCGAGCGTGGCTCGAAAGCTTGGGCACATAACGCCACCTGAGAGGCTGCGGCACTTCCCGACACCGACGCAGCGTTCGGCCGCCGAAGTCAGTAAGCCGTTGTCGGCTGGGAACTGGAAATGCGTTTTCAGTACTAGAGGCCGATAGTTCGGACCGAGTCGCAGGTCGGAGTCCAATGGGTTGGCATCTACCACCTTACCAGGATTCATGCGGCCCTTCGGGTCCCAGACTGATTTGAACTCGCGGAATGCTACTACGAGTTCAGGTCCGAACATACGGGTTAGCAACTCGCCGCGACTCTGCCCGTCCCCATGCTCGCCCGACAGTGAACCCCCGTGAGCGATCACTAGATCACTGGCCTCTTCTACGAATCGGCGGAACTGATTTACGCCGTTACTTGTTCGGAACTCGAAGCCTATCCGGCTGTGAATGCATCCATCCCCGAAGTGTCCGTAGAGTCTGCAGTTATAGCCGAAGCGAACTGTGAGATCACGGAGTGCACGCAGGTACCTTCCGAGATTCTGAATCGGTACCGAAGTATCCTCCCAGCCGTCCCAGGTACGGAGTTCGCCAGGTGCTCCTGCTGTTGCAGGTAGAGCTGCCTCGCGAATTGACCACAGCTGAAGCTGTTCGGCGACGGTGGTGACGAGACGGATCGATGGACGAGGGCGTCCGGGGTACGTCAGGTGGCGGACCAGTGAACGAGCCTGATTGGCTGCCGCTTCGAGCGAGTCGCCGCCGAACTCGACGAGAAGCCACCCGCGCCCTGGGGGAAGCAGATTCAGATCAACCCGTCGCAAGGCAGTCCGTCGAATATCATCGACTAGCCCGTCATCTAATCCCTCAAGGCCTATGCAGCCATTCGAAACTATCTCAGGCACTGCATCAGCAGCTAGGGCAACGTCAGGGTATCCGAGTACGAGCAGTGCCCTATGTGGCGGACTGGTGACAAGCCGAACGGAGGCCTGGAGAATTGTCACGCAAGTACCCTCCGACCCAACGAGTGCCCGAGCCACGTTAAAGCCGTTCTCCGGCAGCAAGGCGTCTAAGTTGTATCCGGATACGCGCCGTGGAATCTGTGGGTATCGCTGGCGAATCAGCTGCTGGTATCGATCGCGTATAGTCCGAAGCCCTGTGTAGATCTCGCCCCGCCGTCCCCCTCCCGCCACGATCCGCTCGATCTCAGCGTCCGATGTGGGTCCAACGCGAAACCGAGTGCCGTCGTAGGTCACGATCTCCAGTTCATCGACACTGGCATCTGTCTTGCCAGCCATGACGGAATGAACCCCGCATGAATTGTTGCCGATCATGCCGCCGAACGTGCACCACCCGTGCGTCGCGGGATCCGGGCCGAAAGTGAGGTGGTGATCCTCAGCGACCCGACGTAGGGAATCCAGGACCACGCCTGGCTCGACGACCGCGACTCTCTTTTCGGGGTCAAGTTGGACAATGCGTCGAAGGTACTTCGAGCAATCGACGACCAACCCGGTGTTGCACGTCTGACCAGCCAAGCTGGTCCCGGCCCCTCTGGGGAGCAATGCGAAGTCGTGGTCACGGCTCACTTCGATGGTCGTCATGAGGTCATCTACGGTGCGAGGGACTACTACGCCGAGCGGAACCTGGCGGTAGTTCGAGGCGTCAGTCGCGTATAGGGCCCGGTCCCCTTCACCGAACTTGACTTCGCCTTTGATTCGCGAGCTGAGATCAAACTGAAGCTCAGCGATCCGCGTTCTTGTCATCCTAATCTCGCTGTGAAGGTTCGACCCTGTCTAGCCGACCTCTGTGCCCGCGGAGCCTTGACAAAGGCTGTAACGAGGTACAATATACCATACATCGAACCTCGGATAACGATGCGGTCGAACTCAAGACAGTTGCGTCGGAAGTGAGGAGGGAGTCAAGTGGTGAGATCGTCAAGCCGACCGCCAAACGGGTCGAACCGGGGACTGTGGACATGACTCGCCTCCGTTCACTTGGGGTGGCCGTGCTTTCCCTCCTAGCTGTTTTGGCCGTATCAGGGTGTGCCGCGACCTCGGGCGTGAGGACATCCAAATCCATCGTGACCTTTGCCCTCCCGCCGGGCACGTACCTGAACTACATCTTTCCGTTTTTGAGCGGGCCTACGTCAAACAACACCGACCTCTTCCAAGGCGAGAACCTGCTGTATCGACCCCTCTATTGGTTCGGTAACAATGGCAAGTTCGTAATCAATTACAAGCAGAGCATAGGCCAACCGCCAATCTACTCGAATAGCGGTCGGACGGTAACAATTACCCTTAACCACTATCGGTGGTCGGACGGCCAACCAGTCACCAATCGCGATGTCGAGTTCTGGATGAATCTGCTCTTCGCGGAGAAGGCCCAATGGGTCGGTTACGTACCGGGAAACCTTCCTGATGACATCGCGTCGATGAGCTTTCCGGTGAGCACCCCGTACGTATTCAGCTTGACTTTCAAGACGGCCCTCAGCCATACGTGGGCGCTTTACCAAGAACTCTGCCAGATTATCCCGATACCACAGCACAGCTGGGATCGGGAGTCCTCCACTGGTCCGATCGGGAGCTACGATCGGACCAGCGCCGGTGCCGTCGCGGTCTACAATTTCATGAATACCCAGTCAGAAGATCTGACGACGTATTCGACAAATCCGCTTTGGAAGGTCGTGGACGGCCCTTGGCATATCTCCCAGTACTCCTCGGCTACCGGATTTGCCGCCTTCACTCCCAATAGCAGTTTCAGTGGGCCAGGCAAGCCCAGGATTAACGAGTTTGAGGAGATACCATTTACATCGGAGACAGCTGAATACGACGCGCTCCGCTCGGGCGCGATCGACTACGGGTACCTCCCATCCGAGGATTCGGGCCAGAAGAGCTACTTCACTTCGCGGGGCTACCATATTGAGAATTGGGCCTCATGGGGATTTAATGGCTTCTTTCTAAACTTCTCGAATCCTAAGTCCGGACCGATCTTCTCACAGCTCTATTTCCGTCAAGCCCTGCAGCACCTCGTCGATCAGAACGGGATATCAAAGAAGATCTACCATGGCTCAGCCTTCCCCACCTACGGAGTAGTTCCGATCATCCCCACTAGTCCCTACCTGACAAAGGCTCAGAGTGAGAATCCCTATCCGTATGACGTTAAGGCCGCCGAAGGCCTACTCAAGTCTCACGGGTGGAGCGTCCACCCTAACGGAGTGGACATGTGCACACGTCCGGGCACAGGGCAAAACCAATGTGGAAGCGGCGTCGGCCGGGGCAGTTCGCTGAATTTCACAATGGAGTATGCAACCGGTTCCGCTCCATTCAGCGCTGAGATGGCAGTGATGGTCTCTGATGCCGGTCTAGCCGGCGTGCACATAAGTGCACAAGGAGAGCCGATCAACCAGATGCATGCCTCACTCGGACCGTGCCAAAGCAACGGCCAGGACTGTACTTGGGACATCGCGAACGAAGGGCTGTTCGGTGGGACGGCGACTTACTCGCCAGAATACCTGCCGACGGCTAGCTTCTGGGTTGCCCAAGGGCCATCCGATATTGGTGGATATAACAATCCAACAATCAACCGAATGCTGAATAGTCTTTCTTCAACCTTCTCCGTCTCGACATTCGCGCAATATGAGAACTACGTCTCCAAGGAACTTCCGATACAGTGGGAGCCCGGCTACTACTACCAGACCTCCGTAATCGCTCCGAAGCTTCACGGTGTCCTGCCCCAAGATCCGAACCTAAACATATATCCTCAGGACTGGTACGTATCGTAGACTCGCTGGCTGAAGTCATTTGGTCCTGGGCACATCGGCCTCCACGCGGGATGGGCGATGTGCCCAGGCGACATTGTCGATGACTAAAGCTCCGCGCTTCCAGCAGACCGCAACCGTGGCCGACCGGGCTGCGTAGTGAGCCAAATCGCGTTCATCTCAGGGGGTGACAGAGGTATCGGGTTCGCAGTCGCGAACAGCTTGGCTGTCCTCGGCTGGCAGGTCACCATCGCCTCGCCTGATTTGGAGCGTGGGGCGAAGGCCGCAGAGGTGCTGACCAGCCGGGGACTCGATGCCAGCTTTCTGGAGTTGGATGTGAGGCAGGACGATAGCATCCGTCGGGCACGTGAACACATCGACTCGACTGGAGGAGAGCTGAACCTTCTCGTGAACAGTGCCGGGATCACTGTCCCGCGAGATCAGCAAAGGTCGGTGGGTGCCCTAAGGAGCCTCTGCGAGGTCAACTTCATTGGCTCCTATGCTCTCACGAGAGCCCTGCTGCCATGCCTGAATGCAGGCGCTCCGTCGTGCATTACCAATGTTTCTAGCGGCTTCGGGTCACTCACGGAGCTACACCGCGCCCTACCCGATGGTGGGCGACGATGTGACGCGATAGCGTATGGAATCTCTAAAGCGGCGATGAACGCGGCAACAGCCTTTCTGGCCGCTGAGCTCTCGGGCACTGGGGTTGCAGTCGTAGCGGTTGATCCCGGCTCTGCGGCGACAGAGTTCAACGACTTCCGCGGCGAATACAGCGCGGAATACGCCGCAGCCGTCGTGGTCGAATATTCAACTGTCCGCGACGACTCTATTAGCGGTGGCTTTTTCGACCACAATGGGAGAGTGCCCTGGTGAGTGGGTTGCGTCCGTACGGCGCTCGAGGGGCGCTGTGAAATTGCCAATCGGAGAGCGACACCGTCATGTGGGCTCTGCTTAGTGAATGTAAAGGTGCCGGCCCGTTGTCGGGATCTGACAACGGCGAGACCCGGGACGCGCACCTTGGATCTAAAGTGGGCGCGGCCGAGCGTACTATGGACCCGATGAGCTCTCGGGCTGGACAAGAAGACCCTCCGGTCAGGCTCGCCGGCGAGCCCCGGTTGGACGGCCGGGTCGCCCTGGTGACCGGTGCGAGTGGCACTATAGGTGGTGCGATAGCTGAGGAGCTCGGCCGCTCCGGTGCTTCCCTAGCGCTGAACGGCAGGTCGGCCGAAGCGCTAGGGACGATTGAGGCTCGTCTATTGAGTCGAAAGGTTATCGCCGTTTCACTTCCTGCCGATCTCACCAACCGCCGCGACTTGGAATTGCTAGTGCCGCAGGTTGTTGCGGAGTTCGGTCGCCTCGACATTCTCATCAACTGTGCGGGGCGGAACCGGCGAACGGCCACGCTTGACGTCCAGATTGATGACTATGAGGCCATCCTCGATCTAAACCTGAGGGCGCCCCTCGTGCTCTCACAGCTGGCAGCTAAGGAGATGCTAAAGGTGGGCGCTGGGAGGATCATCAATATTGGATCTCTCACGACTGTCACTGCTTTGTCGGGAATCACTGTCTACGCTCTGTCCAAGGCAGCGATAGGACAGCTAACCCGGCAGTTGGCTGTCGAGTGGGCGCGCTACAACATCCTGGTTAACTGCGTCATCCCTGGATTCCTCCGCACCAAGCAAACTGAGGAAGTATGGGCGAATGCCGATACGCGCAGATGGATGGAGCGCCAGATTCCTCTGGGTCGGGGTGGCACAGGGGCCGATGTGGCCAGAGCGGTCGGCTTCCTTGCGTCTCCCGCTGCCGAGTATATTACGGGCGTCTGTCTCCCGGTAGACGGCGGAATCTTGGCAGGTATGGCAGGTTTCGACGTGGGAGATCGTTCTGACGGCTAGGTGGAACTTCATCATGAGTCTGATACCGTACGGGAGTGGGGACAACCGTAGCCTGCGAACCCCAGCGCGCACTTCACTGGTTTGGAACCAGCGTAGGTCGCCGGACGAGGAAACCGTCGGATCCTGCTCAAGCCCAACTGAAGAGGCGTCAAAAGGGCGACGTGATCAGAGCCATGGCCAAACCTACGGCGACGTTGGAAGTGACCTTGCCGACTCAGCGCGGGGGACGAATCGCCGACTCGCGGTCCGTGACGGCCTCACGTTGGAATCGTGGCGACCACCGCCGGATGAAGTCTGGTACGCGATCTGGATTTACGCCCTTACCTACCGTAAGCAACCGTGCAATAGTAATGCGTGTGCCCTGGAGCCGGAGCGACGACTCCATTCGCCAGCCGTGGATTCCCTATAATCGACGCGCGGTTCAGCAGGATCAAGACGTTGAGGAACCCCAGTCATCAGGCACGGCTCTCCTCAACGGCCTCCTCGGAACGGACGTATGCTCGGCTCGGTCTGAATCAATGTTCCTGGTCAATCACGTCAGAATCCTCCGGAGCCCGAGCCGCATGAGGCGCCGATTGGTGGTATTATTCACATCTATTGTGGATCGAAGACTTGGGCTGTGATGTCGAAAGTGTGCGCACGTCCAATCCCAGTGCTCGATTCAGGGGCGCCAAGGTTGTGACGCCCCTAGAGCCCGAGATTGCCCTGGCTCTCGGGCTCGGTAGAGCGCAATGACAAGTGAGGCCAGTCGACTACGTCTGGACCGGCCCGGATCAACTCGGATCGCGAACGAGGCAGATGACCTGCCCTTGCGGCCGATCTCCGCCCAGCCTGAAAGCCTTACCACGATGGTCTATGAGTCACTACGCGACGCCATCGTGGCCAAGCGACTCCGGCCGGGAGTGCGAGTCTCTGAGGCCCGCCTCGCTGAGCAGCTTGCTGTAAGTAAAACCCCGGTACGGGAAGCGCTGCTGAGACTGGCATCTATCGGATTAGTCCAACCGGACGGCCGCCACCGGGTGCGCGTTGTCCGGCCATCACGCGACCACATTCAGCACGCGTACGAAGTAAGAGCGGCGCTAGAGTTGCTCGCTGCGCGACTAGCAGCCAAGCGCGCTCTTCCTTCTCAGATCGAGCGCATAAAAGTGGCGGCAGACAGGTCATTGTCCTGCGAGATTCCCTCTAATGAAGATGCATTTCGAGGATGGGACTTCCGCTTCCACAGCCTGGTTGCCACAGCCTCAGGGAATCCGATGCTCGAACAGTTGGTGGAGAACAGCCTGATACTCACTCTAGCATTGCGGCGCCGCGATGTGCCAATCGCGAACTCGGATAGTGAATCTCACCGGCCTCACGCTGCGATAAGTGTGGCAATCAGTCACCACGACTCGGAGAACGCTGCAGAAAGTATGTATAGCCACGTTGCCCGCATCACTAGCACTGCACTGGAGACTTTCCGCGACCCGGTCCTGTAAGAGACGCCGTGACGAGTTCAAGACTAAGGTGACGGGTTGATCTCATCGGTAGTTGTGGCCGCGACCACATTTCAACGAGGGAGGTGCGCCCGTCGAGGCGGTCGCGCCGAGGCGTCGCGCGACGCCTAACCAGCGCCGGTTAGGTCTACGCAGGGTGCTTCTCAATCGCCGCAAGGTTGGAGGCCGCGGTCGCCCCGGGACTCCATCGGGCAGGACTGCGCCGGATGGTGGAGAAGCCGCCCATATCCGCGGTTCTCATGCGAGCGTGGAGATCACTTTTGTAGTGACCAGCTGATGAAGCCCGAGCAGGCCAAGGTCGCGCCCATATCCGCTGTTCTTGACCCCGCCGAATGGTACGGCGGGATCCGTTCCAGCACGTTGATTGATAAAGACGCTTCCGACGTCGAGTCGACCCGCGATTTGAAGTCCGCGGTGCGTGCTGGTAGTCCAGACACTGGCTGAGAGCCCGTACGGCGAGCCATTGGCGATTGCGATAGCCATCTCATCGCTATCGATTGGCATGACGCTTGCTACTGGTCCGAGTACCTCCTCCTTGAACACCGGCATGTCGGGGGCGACCTCGCTGAGGACGGTAGGTTCGTAGAAGAAGCCAGGTCCCGCAATCGGAACTCCACCGCAGATTCGAGTTGACCCGAGTGCGACGGACCGCTGCACCTGCGAATGGACTTCTAGCCGCAGGTCTTCGTACGCCAACGGACCGACCTCAGTCAGGGGATCCCGGGGATCTCCGACACGTAATTGGGTCACTGCGTCGGCCAATCGAGCAATGAATTCCGGATAAAGGCTTCTGTGAACCAGCAGGCGTTTCGCGGCGGAGCAACTCTGACCAGAATTGTGGAATCGGGCACGTAGGGCGCACTCTATCACGGACGAGAGCGGAGCATCATCTAATACGATGAAGGAGTCCAATCCGCTGAGTTGAGGGATGCACGGCTTCAGGTGCTGCCCGGCCAGTGCTGTCAGGAACGCTCCGGTTGTCGTGCGGCCCGAAATGGCAATTCGACTGATGCGTGGATCTGCGATCAGCGCTGGCACGGTGGCCTCCGGAACCATAAGAACTTGGAAAAGGCCGGGTGGGAGACCAGCCTCCTCGAATGTTGCCTGCAGAGCGACGGTACTGCCGGTAGTCCCCCGTCCATGTTTGACTACGACTGCGTTGCCGGCTAGAAGGGCGGGAGCGCAGATCCGCACAACCTGCCAGTATGGGTAGAAGGGGGGTACAACACATAATATGACCCCGAAAGACTCGTAATGCAAGGACGTTCGCGTCCCCGGTTTGGCGATCGGTCGGCTGTGCATGGCGCGAGGACCTCGGTGCGCAAAATACTCAAATGCAGCAGCGCTTTTGTCGACTTCTGCACGAGCGTCGCGAACGGGCTTGCCGACCTCGAACGCGGTGAGATCTGCGAGCTGGTCTCTGGCGTCCCGCAGCCCCACGGCAATGCGTAGCAGCATAGCGGACCGACTACGAAGAGATGTGGCCTTCCAGACGTCCTGCTGCAACTTGGTAGCGTCAAGCGCGCTATTTAATTGGTCAGATGTCCAGCACGGGTATTGAGCGATGAGGTCTCCGGTGGAGGGATCTCGTGACGTCAGAACGAGCGCGTCAGTCGCGTTGCCTGCGGTGAAAGAAAGACGTGGGGGAGCGGGTCGAGTCACGAGTTGGCCTTCCGGGAGGGCGATGCCAGATTTCGCGTCTGGGCCGGAAGAGTCCCCGCGACAACTTGTCCGCCTTTGATGACAAAGATGAGCCGTTCGGAGATGTCCCGCAACTGGAACGGGTCGCCCGTGATGGCGACCACGTCGGCTGCCTTTCCTAGGTCAAGCGAGCCGACTTCCTCCTCTAATCCGAGGAGGGTAGCCCCGGACAATGTCGCCGCCCGGAGAACGTCCGAAGCAGAGAGCTCGCCGTATTCGTGCATCAACTGGAGCTCGCGAAGATTCGTGCCCATCGGAATGGAAACGGCATCGGTTCCCATCGCTACCGAAACGCCGGCTTGCACGGCAGTGCGAAATGCATTCCGGTGCGCTCGAGAAACGACCTTAAGCTTCCGTCCAACAACATCCGAGAGATCGGTACTTCTCGCAAGTGACTCCTCCAGGCTCACAGTCGCGAGCAGCGTTGGCACGAGCCAGACTCCGCGGCTGTGCATTTCATCGGCTGTCGAGCGGTCGAGAAAGACACCATGTTCTATGGATCGGACGCCAGCCCTGACGGCATTGCGGATGCCATCGGTCGCCAGTGCATGGGCCATCACGAAGCGACCGCACTGTCTCGCCTCCCTTACCGCCATTTCAAGCTCGTCTGATTGAAAGTTCGCGTGTCGCGGGTCGTCGCGCGGTGAGAGGACGCCGCCAGAGCTAGCCACTTTGATAACGTCTGCTCCAGCCCGGACCAGCTCTCGGACCTTCACGCGCATCGCCTCAGGACCGTCGACAACTCCGCTTGGTCGCCCTGGGTGCGGGAGTATTGTCCGGAGTTCGTAGCCAGAGGCAGTGTGCATGTCTGAGTGGCCGCCCGTCTGGCTGAGCATCGTAATCGATATCATTATCCGCGGGCCTGGGATGAGGCCCGATTCGACCGCCTCCTTGACCGCTAGGTCCGCGCCGCCTGCGTCTCGGACTGTAGTAATCCCTACCTGGAGGAGACGGCGAAGGTTGTCTGCAGCGACGTAATAGTCGAGGCCAAATGGCTCGGAGAGCCCTCGCACCATCTGCTTGTGGCGGATCGTAGCGTGGACGTGGCAGTCGATGAAACCCGGAAGCAAGGTGAGTCCAGTACAGTCGAAGACTTGAGCATTTGCGAGCGTCCGCGGGGTTGGCACAATGCGTCCGCTCTCAAACGTGAGGGACGCACGTCGAACCCGTCCCGTCTTCGAGTCGAAGATTTGTCCCCCCCGCAGTATCAGTGGACGGTATAGTGCCGAAGGAGCCATGGTGTTCCCACTTAGAGAGTCGGTGATCAGAGAATTCGTCAAGGTACCATCGATTCTTGCTCGGCGACGAGTGGCAGGCGGACCCAGGCAAGGTACAGTCGGAAAGCCACGATCGGCACACGGCCACTACGGGGCCGAAAGCATGGGCACTCTCCGCTTGTTCGGGGTGTCCCAGTGCCGAGTTGGACCCAGGCCGAACCCGAGAGGCTTCCGCGCGGATCCGGCCTCTCACGCGCAGTCCGATGCGGCCCCTCGTCGGGCACGGTTAAGTCAGACTCCACGCGGCACAGAAGTGCGCGCAACGAGCCGGGCTGGTCGCTCATCTCGCTCGGACCGGCGAAGCGCCACTGCATTTGACGACAGATCAGGCATTCCTGTGGATCTCAGCGCTGACGTTGAGGGTACGCATTGCACGATATACGATACACTAACTCCGAACTCTGGCGACGGCAGTGCCAGGCTCGTCTCGGGAGGGGCAGAGTATCGGTTTGCTGGGGCGGTCTACGAGATGAGGGAGTTCGTGGGAGGCGGACTTCCGATTGCCCTGTTGCTTCTAGCGGGGCAGTAGGTTGTGCCGCGATATCATTCGAGCCCTTTCCGGCGTCAGCGAGGAGATGAAGGGCGCCTCTCGGTCACCGTGCCGGCGCGGCGCCACGATTGACGAGCATCTCGGCGTGGAGCCGGTCGCGTTGACCGTTCGGCCGGTGCCGCTAGGGCTGCTCTCCCACAGCCACGCCGTCCACTTGGCCGCAAGCCGCGGGTCCCGATGGAAGATACACGTATCGCTTCCCGGCCGACCACGTCGCGACGGCCGCCACGAAGCAGCATCCGATCGAAAAATCGAACGCCAGGTGGAGTCCTGCGGCGAACGGTGGCGCGATCAGGTCGGGGAAGAAGGTGCGCCCCGTTAGCAGATGGACGGTGCTTCGGGGGAGCAACGACAGGGCATGGGTGCCGAGCATGTGCTGGATTGGGTTGTACCCAAGGAAGGCAGCGAACAGTGTCGAGACTGCCGGCAGCGCAGCTGCTTTCGCGGCGACTCCGTGCGGCACCCCACTGATGGAGAGACCATGCGCTACACTGCTCGAGAGAGTGCCCGAAAGTCCCGCTATCACTAGGGTGAAAAAGATCCCGATTGAGATTACCTGGGCCGTACTTTGGAAGGCCGCATTCATGCCACTTCCTGCCCCCCGATGCTCCGTTGGCAGACTATTCATCACGGCGGCCCGGTTGGGTGAGGCGAAAGCGCCCATCCCCAATCCATTCAGGAGGAGCAGCGGGGCGAAGAGCTCGTAGGCGAAGCGGATCGGCAACAACTCCAAGAGAAAGAAGCTAAACGCCGCTGTCAGCATCCCGCCGGTGGCGAAAGGTCTCGCCCCGAAGTGGTCGGACAGGGCTCCGGACACGGGACCCGCCAGGAGGAAACCCGCAGTCAGCGGCATCATATAAATCCCTGCCCACAGAGGGGTGGTGGAGAAGCTGTACCCGTGCAGAGGCAGCCAGATCCCCTGCAGCCAGATGACCAGCATGAACATCAACCCGCCCCTGCCCAGGGCTGCAAGGAAGGTGGCAATGGTGCTGAACACAAAGGCTCGGATCCGTAAGAGGTCGAGGCGGAACATAGGTGCCGGGGTCCTCATCTCTATGAGGCAGAAGACAGTCAACAGGAGCACCCCAAGGCTCATCTCGAGCAAAACGGATGGGCTGGTCCACGCCAAGGACCTATGACCGTAAGGCTGGATTCCGTAGGTAACCCCGATCATCACAAGGATGAGGCCCACAGCAAAAGTAAGGTTGCCCCACCAGTCGATCGGGGTTCGATGACGGACGCCACGATCCCGCAGCTCAAGGTACGACCAGATGGTACCCGTGACCCCCACCGGGACCGAAACCAGGAACACGAGCCTCCAGTCGACCGCCCCGAGGATGCCGCCCAGCGCCAGCCCGATAGAGGAGCCGCTGATCGCCGCAACATTGTTGATTCCCAGCGCCAGGCCGCGCTGCCGGACGGGGAAGGCGTCGGTGAGGATCGCCCCGGCATTCGCGATCAGGAAAGCGCCGCCCACCCCCTGTACCACGCGCAAGAGCACCAGCCAGAGGGCGCCGGACTGGCCTGTCATCCAGGTGATAGACAGCAGAACGGAACCGAGGGTGTAGACAACAAACCCTAGGCTGTAGATACGTGCTCTGCCGTAAATGTCCCCCAGCCGACCGACACTTACCATCAAGACTGCTTCGGCGACCAGGTAGGAGAGAATCAACCAGAGGAGGTAGAAACTGTTGCCAGGCGACAATGGATCCAGTCGGATCCCCCGAAAAATGTCCGGCAACGCGACGATCGTGATAGTGGAATCGATCGTCACCACTAGGACACCGAGTGTGGTGTTCGAAAGGGCGACCCACTTGTAGCGATCTCCGGAACTCCGAGGTCGGATGCTATGCGACACCGCCGCTAGCCTCGTTCAAAGAACTCGGCTGGGAGTCAAGTCCAGTCCGTCGCCGTTATACTTCCTCCCAGCGGTCAAAGTGCAGGCGGACGCCGGAAGTTCAAAATCTCTTCAGCGGCTTGAGCGATACCAAGCAGTTGGACCTCTTGATACCAGCCCGCAGTGATTTGTAGTCCGACGGGCATGCCTTCCTCAGCCGTCCCGCAGGGCAGCGTCACTGCAGGCAGCCCGGTGAGGTTATGTGGCGCAGTATTGATCGGCTCGATAGCCGCCTCCAGGCTGCCGAACGCTGGCTCTCGACGTGGTGCCACCCATGGCACGGTGAGGCTCACGATGACATCAAATCGACCGAGCAATTGATGCCAAGCATCCTTGATCCGCTGCCTCGCTGCATGTGCGGATAAGTAGAAGACTCCCGGTCCGAAGAGACCGAGAAAGAGCTGGATGCGCGTTCCCTCGGCGTAGTCTGGCGCACGAGTGCGAAGCCACTGGAAATGAACTCGAGTCGCTTCCGGAACGACAATATGCTGTAGCACGGTCGGAGCTGCGTCCAATCCCGGTAGGTCAACATAGTCCAACAAGACTCCTGCGCTATGCAAGGCTGAAAGCGCAGTCTGCCAAACCCGCTCGACACCAGGCGTAATGCCGGCATAGGCTCCTGTGCCTAATATACCGATACGCAAACCCTTTAGATCGCATGGGGCATGCGGCACGGTATCTTCACGGTGCAGAATACTGGCGAGGAGGATCCCAACATCCTCCGAGGAGCGCCCCATCAATCCCAGGTGATCCGACGTCTGAGATAGAGGGAAGACGCCAGCGGTATCGAGCAGATTATACGTCGGTTTGAGCCCGACGAGCCCACAGTAGGCAGCCGGAATCCGTACCGAACCTCCGGTATCGGTTCCAATCGCTCCGAAAGCATCTCCGGCGGCGACTGCGGCAGCACAACCTCCGCTTGAGCCGCCGGCTGTCCTCGTGACATTCCACGGATTGTTCGTCTGACCGAACTTTGGGTGAACCGCACCGTAGGCAAATTCGAGAAGATTCGCCTTGCCCAGTATGATGGCTCCCGCTTGGCGGAGAGCACTAGCGACCAGCGCATCTCCACGGGCTTTACGCTTCGGCATAATAATAGAGCCGCAAGTCGTGGTGAACCCCGCGAGGTCGATGTTGTCCTTGAGTACTATTGGCACTCCGTCGATAAGGCTCCGCGGCCTGCCCTGAAGCAGCCTTGTCTCTGACTCTTTCGCCTCAGCGATCGCTTTCCCGTCAAGTATGGTGATCCAAGCGTTGAGAGCGGATTCATGTTGATGGATAGCCTCGAGGAGGCTCTTCGTTACAGTCACTGGGGAAAGGTGTTGTGCGCGGTAGTACGACGCGACCTCCGCGATCGAGAGAGAACCCGCATGTGATGGAGCTATCGCTGCGCTCCCCCGAAGGTGCCTGATCCCGTTGACTTGCTCCGTGGCTAGAGACGGGGCAGGCAGCGGACTATCGGGGACACGTGATGGTCCTTCCGGTACGAAAAGAGTTCGGGATTCTGCCCGCGGGACAAGGTGGCGCCCTCCCTGGAGAAAGCTCGCGAGAGACGGGCGAAGCTTCCGGGCATCAGGCCGAGTCAGCGGAACGCCCAACAGTCGCGCGTAGTGCACGATGCTCTCGACGGACGGGGCATCTCCACCGGCTGCATGTGAACTTGGCATCGGAACTCCCTATCCATTCATGCGGGCTGGAATGCGCGCTTCAGCCTAGAACGCCAGGACCGCGTCTTGCCCTTGCGGTTCGGGCCTCTGGCGCCTCTTGACAAGCTTAGCGCTCTCCGGAGTATAGTATCTCGTATACGGCTTATAGGGCTTGACGAGACGGGACAAGGCGAGGCTGGCACCTGCGGTGGGTCAAGTTGAGCTGTTGGCTCGTACAGACGGCTCGGAAGCGCGCTCTCTGGCTATCTCAGTGGCACCCGATGAATAGCTCGGCTTTGAGAAGGAGAACCTATGCCCGTGGTCAGCATCCGCCTCCCGTGCGGCAGCGACGAGGAGACCAAGACGCGGCTTATCCGGGAGGTGGCGGCGGTGATCGCCGACGTCACCACATGTTCCGTGAATGACATCACGACTATTCTCGATGAGGTGCCTGAAGACAACTGGGGCCGAGGTATCGTGCGACGCCCGTCCGCAGCAACGGAATCCGGCAACTCGCTCGTGCGCGCGGACCACGCTACCATATTTCGGTTCAAATGCACTCCCGAGATTGAGTCGGCCTATCTCAATCTTCGTCGCGATGTTCTGAACCCTGGAATGCGCACAAATGATGGCTTCATAAGCAGTACCTTGTTGCGCGTGCAGGGGTCGCCAGGTGAGTACTACGCGATCAACAGCTGGCTCTCGAAGGAGGCAGAAGAATCATTCGTCGCCAGCCCAAAGCATGACGAGACTCGGGAACACGCAATTAAACTCATGCCGCAGGGTTTGGAAAAAGTTGCGGAGGTGGATGTTGTCCACCTCGACCCACCGCGCTCCGCAGGCATCCAGCGGTGATCTCAAACCGATCTGAAGCCGGAGGATACGGCGGCTCGACTACCCGAAGCGTCAGGCGAGCTAGTGTCGGAGCCCGATGATGTTGGACACTGTACACCTAGGTCGCTCCGGCCTCCGCGTAAGTAGGCTAGTACTTGGGACGATGAACTTCGGACCTCAGACGTCGGAGAGCGATGCTTGCGCTATCATGGATGCATCGGTGGCTGCCGGAATCAACTTATTCGACACCGCCAACAGTTACGGACGGAATTCGGCTGGTGAGTTGAAGGGTAGGTCAGAAGAATTTATTGGAAGCTGGCTGGCCTCCGATCACAGCCGACGCGACAAGGTCGTACTGGCGACGAAAGTCTTTGCGACAATGGGTGAACTCCCGAACGATGGGCGATTGTCCGCGCGGCACATCCGCGCGGCGTGCGACGCGTCGCTGCGCCGCCTTCAGACTGATCACATTGACCTGTATCAAATGCACCACGTTGATCGTGACACCCCGTGGGAGGAGATTTGGGATGCCATGGGTGTTCTGATATCTCAGGGCAAAGTGATCTACGTCGGTGCGTCGAACTTCGCGGCGTGGGACCTCGCCGTCGCAGAGAGTACCGCCAGGCATCAAAGGCTTAGCGGGCTTGTCAGTCACCAGCCTCGGTATAGCCTGTTTTCACGAAATGTCGAGCTAGAGGTGCTTCCCGCTTGTCGCTATCTGGGTCTAGGCGTTCTGCCTTGGGGTCCACTGGAAGGCGGGCTACTGAGCGGGATACTCCGCCGGACAGACTCGGGAAGGTCGTCGGATCCGGCGACGATGGGCAAGCTTGCTGCCCACCGCGCCAAACTGGAGGCGTTCGAGGAATTCTGCGACGAAGTTGGCCATTCACCCGGTGCTGTCGCGCTCAGCTGGCTCTTGCATCAACCTGGCGTTACTGCGCCAGTCATAGGACCAAGGACCCTGGCGCAGCTGTCGGATTGCGTTACAGCTCTCGACGTGACTCTGAGCCCGGTGGAGCTCGGGAGGCTAGATGCCCTTTTCCCTGGCCCTCCACTCGAGGCGCCAGACGCGTATGCCGTGTAGCGGGCGGCCGTTTCTACGAACGCGAAAGATCAAGGCCAGGCAAGTCCCGTGACTTCGCGAGTTCGTGATGCCCTCACAGCTCGAGGTCCGGAAGATTCCGGATCCGGGGAGTCGGCCACATCTGCCCAAGTGCATGGCTAGTCCTACGGATACGTCTATCGACAATCTTACGGGTGATTCGCCGCAGTTGGCGATCCCAAGTGGCGTGCGAGCTGCCGCTAATCGTGCTATCGACAGCGGGCGAGCACAGCACTACACGCCGCGAGCAGGACTGGACGCGCTGCGGGAAGCAATCGTGGTCCACCTCGAGAGGCAGGAGAGAGGCAGGGTCCTTGCGGATGACCTAGTTATGGTATCCGGGGGCCAGACTGAATCCCTGTTTCTGGCGATTGAGACGTTAGTGTCTACTGGAGACGAGGTCGTAGCGATCGGAGAAGTGCCTGAAACCACCCAGCCGGTAGTGGCGCTGGCTGGCGGCAAGCTAAGGCACATACCTCACTACTCAAGTCTCGAGCGAAGGGGTCGCGGGGCCACGGGGGGCGCGCCAGAGCCCCGCTCCGTTGGACTCATCTTGATCAACAATTCGGGGTCGGCCGGGCAGGCGTGGACTGGCGTCGCATTGGAACACTTGGCAGCAATTGCTTCGGACCTGGACGTGCCAGTCCTCGCGCTTGAGGATGGCATCGAACTGACTCCAAGCGCAGTTGGCCACCTAAGTGCTGCGGCGTGCCCAGGCCTCAGGAGCCGCACTCTTCGGGTCGGTGGATTTCTTGCCTGGGGGCTGGACTCTTGGAGAATCGGGTACATCACCGGGCCAGCCGCGATGGTGGCGCCCATGACCAACCTGAAGCAAGGACTCAGCATTTGCGCCCCCGCGTTGTCTCAATATGCCGCACTCGCAGCAATCCAGGACTATAGCGAGTGGTCGACGGTTGCAGCCGAGGAACTCGCGGCGCGCCGGAATCTTGCATGGGAGATCCTCCGGGGTTCTCGACTCAGCCTTAAACAGGTGGAGTCCGGGTGGACATACGTCGGACGCTGCGACCCGCCCGGAGAGAGCCCATTCTTGTTAGGGTTTCTGCGAAGCGAGGCACGGGTGATCGTCAGTGATGCAACGCGAGTAGCTGGTAGCGGCGCTGTGCAGATCACGCTGTGCCAGCCCGTACCGTCGTTGAAAGCCTCTCTGCAGCGGATGAAAGAGTCACTGGGGCGACTATGACCTCGGTGCAGCCAAGGTGATGACCTCAGATCCGGGTCGGTTGTCTCTACATGTACGCCGACGCTTCGAGGACCCTGCCGTACTCGCTCGGTATGAACTGAATGAGATCGCCGAGGGGATGGAGGACGTTATTGCTCTTGGGCGAGGTGACCCGGATCTTCCAACTCCAGTCCACATCACGAAGGCAGCAAAAGCAGCGGTTGATGCCGGACCGCTCGATGTGAGGGACCCAGCCGGGTTGCCGGAACTGCGCCGTGCCATCTCGGACAAACTGGCGAGGGAGAATGGCATCGAGGTTGATCCCCTGACCGAGGTCGTTGTGACTACGGGTGGGCAGGAGGGGCTCTTCTTGGCCGTGCAGAGCCTGGTTGGGCCGGGTGACGAGATCATGGTGCCCGACCCCCGCTACACCTCATATGACTTGGCAATTGCGGTGTCCGGTGCCACAATGAAGCTGATTCCTACACGTGCCGAACATGGCTTCGAGCTCCAACCCGCGGACGTAGCGGCTAGAGTCACTCCGAGGACTAAGGCCTTGTTGCTCATCTCTCCGAGCAATCCGACTGGGGCCGTCATAGGGACCCGCGGTCTCAATGAGATCGCCGAAATTGCGCAAGAGCATGATGTCACGGTCATCGCTGACGAGATTTACGAGAAGCTACTCTATAATGGCGCGCGCTGTCGTAGCCTCGCAAGCTACCCAGGGATGCGCAATCGAACTCTGACGCTGAACGGGTTCTCGAAGACTTTCTGCATGACTGGATGGCGTGTAGGATATATCGCGGGACCAGCTGCACGCATCGAGCGCATTCGGAGGCTTAAGGCTGCAATCAGCTGTGCAGCGCCGGTAATCTCGCAGGTAGCGGCACTTGCCGCACTAGAGGGGTCGTTGGAATTTTTGGAGAGTTACCTGGCGACCTATGCGCGGCGGCGGCAGGTTCTTATCGACGGTCTTCGTCGGCTGGGGTTCAGCTTTACCGAACCGTCCGGCGCTTACTACCTCTTCGTAGACGCGTCGAGCATCGGCGTGGGTGGTCCCGACTTGGCTCTCCGGCTTCTTCGGCACGCGCGAGTGCTCGTCTATCCCGGCACAGGATTCGGTGGGCGCTGGACCGACTACATGCGCCTCTCTTTCATGCAGCCCGAATCGGCCCTCTCGGAAGCACTAGACCGGATCGGTCGGTGCCTTGGATGAGCCGTTGATGCCATCGAGGCGGGGTGCCGCCGGTAGCCGGAGTCGAGGGCGGACGCAGGGCACAGCGGGTATGACTATCTTGCGAGCGGCCGGTGGAGACCCTCCAATCGACTCCGCTCAAACTGACGTGGGTAGGCCGCGCCGACCATACGCGCCTGACATGGTCCGCGACCAATTCCCCGCCCTCGGGATGATCAGTGGTCAGAGGAATGTGGTGTTTCTTGATGGTCCTGGTGGCACGCAGCTACCGCGCTCGGTTGTGCGGGCCATGGCGCACTACATGACCACTTCAAATGGCCAAGCGGGGTGGCCGAGTATCACCAGTCACCGCACCGATGCCATGGTGGCAGAGGCTCGGCAGTTCTATGGAGACTTCCTCAACTCGAGTACTCCTGCCGAAATTCGCTTTGGGCCAAATATGACCGCGCTCACCTTCCAGGTGAGCCGGTCGCTCGGGGGCACTCTGCAGCCTGGAGACCAGGTCATCGTAACCCGCCTCGATCATGAGGCAAACGTATCTCCGTGGCAGTGCCTCGCGGAGCGAGGCGTGGAGGTCAAAGTCGTGGACGTTATGGACAAAGAGTGCTGCCTGGATATGTCGGATCTAGAGAACCAACTCTCACAGCGTACAAAAGTAGTGGCCATCGGTTACGCTTCCAATGCCGTGGGCACTGTCAACCCTGTGCAGAAAATCTGCGAGCTCGCTCACCGAGTTGGTGCAATCACGTATGTAGATGCCGTGCAGTATGCGCCCCATGGGTCCATCGATGTACAAGCGCTTGGGTGCGACGCGCTGGTGTGCTCTGCGCATAAGTTCTGCGGACCGCACCTCGGAATCCTATGGATGCAAAGCGCGCTGATGGAGCGCCTTCCGGCCTACAAGGTGCGACCGGCTCCTGACAAAATAGAGATCGGCAGTCAAAATCACGAGTGCGTCGCTGGATCTCTTGCCGCAGGGCGGTATCTGGAACAAATTGGTACTTCCGTACTGGGCGAGTCAAAGGACGGGCCTCGCGGGCAACGTCGCGACCGTCTTCGGGCTGCGATGGGGGCGATAGAGGAGTATGAGAGCGAACTATGCGCCCGTCTTCTAGATCTTCTCCGACAGATACCGGGTGTCGCGATCTACGGCTTCGGCGATCGGAGTGTTCTAGCCTATCGGACGCCGACAGTTGCGATAACGGCAGCCAATCGGCTACCAGGAGAAGTTGCCACGCAACTCGCTTCCATGGGTATCTTCGTGTCGTCCGGTGACTTCTACGCACGGATGCTCATAGAGCGTTTGGGACTCGCACCTAGCGGAGGCGTCCTCAGAATTGGACTTGTCCACTACAACACGACCGAGGAGGTCGATCGCTTCGTTGAAGGACTCATTCAGGTCCTCAGTCTGGCGTGAGTGCCGTTTGCGGTTGCGATGCAGAGCGTGCAGGTAGGGATATCGTTCGTCTCGCTGTGGGTCGGAGTGAATGAGGGTTCCGTGATCGGCAGAAGCAATCCAGCCGGCGTACGACGTTTGGGAGCCGGCGGACCGACGGTTTCACGGGTAGGTCTGGGATGCAATAACTTTGGCGCCCGGATCGGGGGTGAGGCGTCGTCCGCAGTTATAGGCGCGGCACTGGAAAGTGGCGTAACTCTGTTTGACACCGCAGATGTGTACGGCGGAGGCGAGAGCGAACGGCTGTTAGGGTCGGCCCTACAAGGCCATCGCGGCGACGTTGTAATTGCGACTAAGTTTGGTATGCCGATGCCGGGTAGTGACCCTGGAGCGCCGCGTGGTAGGCCGGGGTACATCGAGCAAGCGCTTGAGGGAAGTCTGCGGAGGCTGGGAATTGACACCATTGATCTTTACCAGATTCATCAGCCTGACCCATCGACTCCTATCGTCGAGACACTTGGGTGTCTGGATGAGATGGTTCACCAGGGAAAGATTCGGTGGGTCGGGTGCTCCAATTTCGCAGCGTGGCAGATTGCCGACCTGTGGTGGAGCGGCCAGTCGGGTGGATTGGTAAAGCCAGTGTCGGCACAGAACGAGTTCAACTTGCTAGCTGTCGGTGTGGAGTCGAGCCTGCTCCCAGCCTTGAACTACTACCAGATCGGGCTTCTTCCTTACTATCCACTCGCCCGTGGGCTGCTCACCGGGAAGTATCGCATTGGGGAGAAGCCCCCGGCAGGGTCGAGGCTGGCTCGGGAAGATGCTCCTCCAAATGCTCTGGAGTCGCGTCGCTTGAGGGGAGTGGATGCGATCAGAAGGTTTGCGGGCGAACGACAACTTACAGTAGTTCAGGTAGCCGTGGCGGGACTGCTTCGGTATTCAGAAGTTGCATCGGTAATCACCGGCGCCACCTCCTCTAGCCAAGTAGTAGAGAACGTCGCAGCTGGGAGCGTTGCCCTTTCTGCTGAAGATTGGCGACAACTGGAGGCTGTCATCCGGGAAGCTGTGGTGACCGACGGACATTCGACGCCAACATGACTGGGCTGACTGGAGTCTTCTCCGTTATCGCCACCCCATTCGACGACCGAGGAGACGTGGACGAGGCCAGTCTGCGGCAGCTTGTTCGGGCAGTGCGAGCGGCTGGAGTATCTGGCTTGACGGCCCTTGGAGTCGCAAGCGAAGCGCAGAAATTATCTCAATCGGAGAAGGATGGTGTAATCGCCACGATTTTGGAAGAGGCTGATCGAGTCTTACCCGTAGTGGTCGGCGTGAGCGCGGACGGTACCCGGCTGGCGACATCCGCGGCAGTGGCAGCTGAGAGGGCGGGAGCGACCGCTGTGATGTTGGCGCCACCGACGTTCCTCGGCGCCGGAGCTGGATTGACGGCTCACATCACTGCGGTCGCCGCGTGCGTAGGGCTACCTATCGTGCTCCAGGACTTTCCTCCAGCAACCGGAGTCACATTGAGTCCGCAGCAGTTGGGGGAGCTGGCTTGCGAGGTGCCCCACATCGCAACGATCAAGGTGGAGGGTCTGCCCAGTCCGAACCGCATAGGCAGACTCCTTCCGTTGATCCCTAGCGGCGTGACGGTTATGGGAGGGATGGGGGGGATGTACCTCCTCGATGAGTTGAGGCGCGGGTCGAGCGGGACCATGACGGGGTTTGCCTATCCCGAGGCTTTAGTGGAAATCACGAATGCGTGGATGAACATGCATCCCGACCAAGCTGCCGATACTTATTATCGTTATCTTCCCTTGCTCGTCCTCGAAGGGCAACCAATAGTCGGACTGGCGATTCGGAAGGAGCTACTCTGCCGCCGAGGGATCATCACGGGGGCTGGGGTGCGGGAGCCTTCGTCGGCCATCGACGATGATCTAAAGACCGATCTTGAGCAGACCCTGAAGGCGGTTGGACTCAAATTCGAATCGGGGAGGTCGGTGTGACTGAGCTTCAGCGTCTCCTCGTTACAGGGGACATCGTGCTACGCGACCGCATCCTTAGGGATGGCTTCGTATTGATCGAAGGTGAGCGGATCATAGGGGTATTCGGTACTCCCCCGTCGCACGAACGCCGAACAACCGTCTTGGACTTCTCAGGAAAGTATGTGGTTGCAGGCCTAGTCGACTCGCATGTACATACCCAGAGCTCAAGTCTCGAGGGCTTCGGTCGGGCGTCGCGAGGCGCCGCAGTCGGAGGGGTAACTACGATCATCGATATGCCGTTTGATTCGTCAGCGCCCGTGCGATCCGAAGCGCGCTTCATCGAGAAGACTAGGGAGATTGAAACTGATTCGATAGTCGACGTTGGATTGTTCGCTACGATCGGAAAAGATGGAGACCTGTCGGAAGTCGACGCGTTGGTGGCGCTCGGAGCGTGTGGCTTCAAGTTATCCATGCAGGAGGGCGACCCGGCTCGACTTCCACGTCTCAGCCTCGCGACTCTCTACCGCGTATTCGATCGGCTAGCTCCTAAAGGTGTGCCGATCGTCATACATGCGGAGAACGAGGACCTCCTTAACTGGTTCCGACGAGGCCAGACAAACACGGATCTAGCGGCTCATGGGCGTAGCCGTCCACTGATCACCGAGACCGTGGCGATTGCGGAAGCTCTCGAATTGGCGCTAGGGACGGGCGCTAGAGTGCACATCGCCCACGTTACCCATCCCCACGGCTTTGAGCTCATCACAGCATTCACGGAGATGGGCGCTCGAGTCTCTGGCGAGTTGTGCGTCCATTATCTGGCACTAACCGATGAAGACGACGTGGCGCGGCTTGGCCCTCGAGCCAAAGTGAACCCGCCGTTGCGTGACACCAGAGCTAGGGAGGGTTTGTGGCACGAACTCCGGCTAGGGCGCGTCGCGACGATCTCGAGTGACCACGCTCCATGGCCGGCTCCGGCCAAGGCCCGACCCATGTTGGAGGCCTCTCCGGGAGTGCCAGGTCTCGAAACGCTTGTCACTGTGCTAGTCACAGAGTCCCTGAATCGAGGGTTCGACATCGCCGACACGCTCAGTTACGTTACCTGGAGGCCAGCCCGCCTCTTCGGCTTGGACAACCGGAAGGGAAGCCTCGAGGTTGGCAAGGACGCCGACTTCTGTGTATTGGAGTTAGGTCAGACCGAGACTGTCGACGGGTCGCAGTCGCACTCCGTTGCTCGATGGAGTGCCTTCGATGGCCGTGAAGTCTCCGTACGAGTTGTGCGCACCTTCCTGCGTGGTAAGGAGGTGGCGAGAGACGGGCGGGTCACGGGGGAAGGCGGGGGGGGCGAGTGGTTGGGCCGAACTGTCAATGGCTAGATCTGGTCAAACGGCCCTCGCTACCTGGTTGCCCTAGAAGTCAAGGCGGTGTGGGTACTCCGCGTTCAATCATAGCAGCGGTCACGAATTCGCTAGAGTGATCCGGTAACCAGATTGAGACACCAAGGCTGGGATACTGGTCGAAGTCGGCTTCGGCGTTGCGGCTTCTCGCGTTCAGGAGCAGTCTCGAGGCCAGCGTTATTGCGCGACCTGTCCTCGGCAGTACTCGCGACTCGCCGAATGGTTCCGCGAGCTCGGGCCGAGCGAGCGGGTGAGCGCGATGGCTCACTGGCGATTCTGACGCGGTGACAGTCTGAAGTCGGCACCGGTAGCGCTTCTTACTGTGCTTCCCCGCTTGAGGTTTCGCATTGCTGCCGGTAAGGTCCGTTTGAAGGTGCGTCGAGCGACTTCGACTATCAGCCTCGGGGCCTCAGCGGGGGATAGCGAGACATCGTAGAGTGTTCTGGTGCCTCCACCATGACTTCACACAGGTCATTTCGCTCGGCCAGGTGCCGTGTACCACCGTGGCCGAGCCAGGCTGGATGCCGTCTCCCCAAGCGGCGGACGACGAGTCCCGGCTGTTTATGTGAAGGGTAAGTGTGGCCCTGCTGTGAGCAGCTCCTTCGGTGCGGAGCACAATGGCTGCGGGAGTGAGGGAAACTGTACCCGTCTGGGCATATCAGGAGCTTCAGATTTAGCAATTCCGAGATCGATTGACCAGCGCGGCTGGGTTACGACGAGCGCACACCAGAAACCCGTCGCAATCCGTCGCCGGTAATTTGGTGAGTGCCATAAGCAGTAGACGAACCAGTCTGCCGCGGTATTTTAGGGCGCCGCGAGTCCAGGGGGGAGTATGTTCCGTGGATGCGGTGCTGGTGATGGAGTGCCCAAAGTGATGGAGAGTTGCGATAAGGCTTGGTTGACCCGTCGTTAGTCCGAGTAGTCTAGCATTGCGGCGGTGTGCACAAGAAACGGGCAGATAAGCATACTGGGAGGGGATTGGCTTGGGGCGTTTTCGGGAGCAAGCGGTGATAGTTACCGGAGGGGGACGGGGCATCGGGCGAGCGACTGCGCTCCGATTCGCGAGCGAAGGTGCCAGCGTGGTGGTCGCAGATGTCAATGCCGTCGGTGCCGAGGAGGTGGCCCACCGTGTCCGGACCTCTGGCGCGCCAGCAATGGCGGTGCGCTGCGATGTACAGGACGCGTCCAGCGTGAAAGCGCTCGTCGAGGCCGCATTGAGCAGGTTTGGAAGGATCAACATCTTGGTCTGTAACGCTGGGGTGACTCGCGATAAGCGTTTCAGTGAAATGACAGTTGACGACTGGGACGAAGTGATGCGAGTTAATTCCAGGGGCGCGTTCCTCTGCGCTAAGGCTGTCGCCCTCCACATGATGTCCCGCCGTTCGGGAAAGATCGTCTTTGTCTCTTCGGCGTCCGCCCGGGGCAAGCGCGACCAGGCTAACTATGCGACCGCCAAGGCGGGTCTACACGGGCTCACCAGAACGTTGGCTTTGGAGCTCGGACCGTTTCAGATCAATGTGAATTGTGTGGCGCCGGGTCACGTTGATACCGCAATGTCGCGGGCAGTGGCCGAGAGGCTGAACGTACCAATCGAGGAATTCCTGAGGGAAGCGGCGGAACGCATCCCTCTCGGTCGCGTGGGCCAGCCAGAAGACATTGCCGCGGTGATTGCATTTCTCTGTTCAGCGGATGCATCCTACTTAAGCGGTGAGGTGATCTACGTGAACGGCGGGCGCCAGAGTTGATCCGTGCCAGTCGGGCAGACCGAGGCCGTGGGGGACAGAAACGCAGAAGGGCAGAGTGGGTATTGCTGGCGCGCCCCACAATCCAACGCATTCCAAGTCGGACGCACTGCAGGAAGCTCGCCAAGGAAGTGAACCGGCTTCCGCTGCCCACTAGAGCAAATGTGGCCGATCGACATACTTCCGGGCTACCGCCGCTGCTACCTCGCCGATGATGGGCGGGGGTAGGCTATTCGGGCTGGGTGTTATGGTGCGCGACATTGGTCACGTGTGGCTCGAACCAGGTGATCCGGACCGCGCCCACGCTTGACTAGCGGGCACGCCGACGAGTTCCGCAGCGACGTTGGCCATCGTCGCTGGTGTGGCGGGATTGATCGGGATGCTCTGAGGGATCGCCCGGGCAGTATTCCTCTACTCCAGACTGGGTGAGAAATTGAATGAAATAGGTAATAGGTAGGTCCTCAGCGAACAGTCAGGTCTCTAGTTGCTCTCATCAGAGAGTCACACAAAGGTCTTTCAGTTGAGCGGCAGGGTGTCCACTGGCGTTCGTGGGTCTTCCAAGGGAGATCAGAAGACTGTAACAGTCGGGTAGTTGGTGGCCACGGGCCGGAAGCCGAGCGGGTTGAGTGTGGTTCCAGCACGAGTTGCGAGCTGACACGTGACGAAGTGGCCGAAGATCCACGAGTTCGGGCCACACATGGGGCACTTCTGGGTCTTCCCATTGGCCGCGAGCCTTTCGATGATCCGATTGAGAACTGCGCTGTTGGCGGGGTTGGCCTGCTGCATGGCCGGAGTCTAGTCCCGTCAGAAAAATGTCAGTGGGACCCTTGCCCTGAAGTCAAATGAATTGACGACCAAACCGACTCAGTACCGTCGCGTTGGGGTAGAGGCACGGTCCTTCCGGCTAGGCAAAGCTGGTTATGAGATCGAAATGGTGTGCCGAGGGGCGGGATCGAACCGCCGACACCGGGTTTTTCAGACCCGTGCTCTACCAACTGAGCTACCTCGGCTTGAGACCATCTGATCTCGAATCAGGGCCGCGCCGTCCGCCAGCGTCCACCTGAGTCCGCCTCAGAGCGGCCCAGTTCTTGTACCAATTGGCGTTCGCTGAACGCTGGGTCCAGTTTAGCTGGTGGGTGCTTCGAATCCCGAGGTGATGCTGGCTCTCCGGGCAGGGTCGGGTCCGCCCAACCGTAGGGACAATTGCGGACCGACTCTCCCGTAGTGCTCGCTCCCTCGACCAACCTAGTCGCTCCTTGGCCGCCGATCATCGCGACCTTGACCGCGTAGCCGAGCAGCGCCACAGCGGTCGTCACGTCCATTGCCATCGAGTACTCGGTCCCACTTTTTTGGGCGAACTTATCTGGACTAACAAACGGGTCCGTTCAGTACTTGGGCATCGAAGTTCAGGAGTCGCCAAGTAACCCAGGGGATCCATTCGAGCGCTTAGGTTTCGCTGTCGTTAAGACGGGCTAGTTGGGCCACGATTATCCCTCGGATTTCGGGTGGAAGTCCGGGCGTTTCCTCGGCTGCTCGATCGGCGGCAGAGGGAAAGGCATCCATGAGATGTCCGACGATCTCCACAGCGCTTCCCCGGGAGAGACCCCATGAAACCGCCTCGTTGACTATCCGCTTGAATGTCACATGGTCAGTGCGCCGAACATCGTCGACATACATTGCGAGGCGATCGTCACCGTAGAAGAGAGTAGACATGACGTCGTAGGCTGGAGCTAGGCGCAGTACTCCTGAGGGATCGTGGAGCAGGGAGTAAT
>Ga0307374_10002291_pt1 | contig 34226 bp, 19 predicted proteins | sample OX3MG_FD_202532 | JGI IMG/M metagenome (GOLD analysis project Ga0307374, IMG submission 202532) | Soil microbial communities from Risofladan, Vaasa, Finland - OX-3 | ecosystem: Environmental > Terrestrial > Soil > Coastal area > Acid sulfate soil | place: Finland: Risofladan, Vaasa | collected... | reverse complement strand
CCCAAACAGTAACAATCATAATTGACGCGCGGGCACCGTCGCGTCCTTTCCCGCACTATTGGGAGAAAATGTTCGGCTCGGGCCGCGCTCCACTGTCGCTGCGGGAGAGGTACCGCCAGGATTTGCGGACCGTGAAGAGCATCACCGGTTTCCAGTACGTTCGGTTCCACGACATTCTCGATGATGATGTCGGTGTCTACGACGAAGACAAGAACGGCAATCCCATTTACAACTTCTCCTACGTGGACCAGATTTACGATGGCCTGCTGGCCAACGGCATTCGGCCGTTTGTCGAGCTGAGTTTCATGCCCAGCAAGCTTGCGGCCCCGCCGATCGTCCATCAGGCTTTCTGGTATCAACCGATTGTCTCGCCGCCCAAAAACTGGGATCGCTGGGGAGACCTTGTCTATCAGTTTACGAAGCATCTCGTCGATCGCTATGGAACCAACGAAGTTTCGCAATGGTATTTCGAGATCTGGAACGAGCCCAATATTGACTTCTGGGCTGGCAACCCGAAGCAACAAACGTACTTCACGCTGTACGATCACGCCGCCAGGGCCATCAAGCGAATCAGCCCGCGCCTGCGCGTTGGAGGTCCGGCGACTGCGCAGGCTGCTTGGGTCGGCAGCTTCATTCGCCATAATGTGGAAAACAACGTGCCCATGGATTTCGTCTCGACGCACGTCTACGGAAACGACACGGCCAAGAACGTTTTCGGAACGGACGAAATCATTCCGCGCAACGAGATGGTCTGCCGCGCCGCGAAAAAAGTGCACGACGAGGTGCAGGCTTCCGCGCGCCCCGATCTGCCCGTGATTTTCAGCGAATACAATGCGAGCTACATGAACGAGCGGGACGTCACCGACACGATTTTCATGGGGCCGTGGCTGGCCGATACGGTGCGGCAATGCGATGGCCTGGTCCACATCCTCAGCTACTGGACTTTCTCGGATGTTTTCGACGAGCAGGGCGTTATCAAGATGCCGTTCTACGGAGGATTCGGGATTCTCGCCGAAGGCGGCGTGCCGAAACCGGCATTCAATGCATTTCGCTTGCTACACATGCTGGGACGCGCGAGGCTTCCCGTCGATTCCAATTCCGCTCTGGCCACACAGCGAAAGGACGGCTCACTCGCCATCGCGGTGTGGAATTATTCGGCTCCGAAAGAAATCGGAGCGGTCAAGCAGGTGACATTGAAGCTGGATGGACTGGCCGGCAAGCATCAGGTTATGCTCTACCGCCTCGATGCCAGCCACGGCAATGTGCTGCCCGCCTATGCAGCCATGGGCAACCCTGCCGATCCGACCCAAGAACAATATGAGCTGCTTCGGAAAGCCGCCGAGCTCTCTCCGCCGAAGGTTTTCGAGCTGAAGGGCGATCAAATCGCAATCACGCTTCCACCGAAGGCGCTCGACCTGGTCCAAATTCATTAGCCGCCCACGTCCGGTCTGAATCCGGGGCAACGGGTGTTACAAAACAATAAGGCGGCAAGAGGCCGCATTAGCCCGAAAGTCCGGGTCTTGCGAACTTGGTTTTCAGCGGCGCGATCGACAACCGAATTCGCAGGCGCTCGAGTTACCCGCGGTTCATCCTGCAAAGTAAATTCGCCACTGCTGCCGCTGGAGCCTGGCGCATTCTTATGCTCAATCGAATAATCTTGATGATCGATGGTAAGGATCCTTTTGCCATACAATCGGATATCGACAAATGTCTCGTCTCGGCAAGGGAGCCAAAACCCTTCTATCTTTTGATACTGCCGCACAAAGTCAACTCGACGAATCCAAAAGGACAGCTTCTCGGCTGGGTGGCCGGCAATTCTCACCACGGCGAAGTCCTGATCATCGATCCATATTTTTCCTGCAAACAGGTATTTGTCTTTCCGTTTCGGGCTCGCCGCTACGACTAAGCAATGGTACGGTCCAATATCCTGTTCGTCCAGAAGCGCGAATCGGTAATTCGCGGTGGTAATTGCACTGTCGTGATGCTCACTTCCTGACGCCGTTTCAGTTTCGGCCAAGATCAACCGGTCGAAGACCAGGCGGCGAATGACCCACGACCCTTTCTCGGAAATCTTTTGAAAGGTTTTTACGCTGGGCGCCCGGTAGTCAACCCGCACGATCGCCTGCGCCGCCAATATTCCTTTTGTGTTGCGCACTTCATATTTTCTGACCACTGAGTATTGTTGCAGCCGCGCCTTTTGAAGCTTGTTGTGAACGAGCAATTTGGCGATGACAGCATCGCCGGTCAGGCCAGGCGGAGGAGGCTGGAGCAAACCGATCGGCTCCGACCTTGTGCAGCTCGGCACTTCTTGCGTCGCCGCCCTCAGCGTAGCCGTAGCCGGCGCCACTCCCACCAGCGCGACGATCACCGCGATCCACGCGGATAGTTCAAAGTGAACTCTCATAGGTTTATCCGGCCGATTACTAATGATCGCTCTCCTTCTTGCCAAGCAGAATGCGGACCTGATGCTCGGCGCCATCGTCTACCAGCGGAATGTTCGATGCCGGCGGTAACGCCTTGCCATCCAGTTCCGCCAGCACAACACCGCGGCACACATGCTCCGGATTTTCCACGACAATCTTATAGACGGCGGAGTGATAGCGAAAACGAATCGAGTAACTCGGCCATTCGCGCGGAACGCAAGGATCGATTAGCAACGTCCTGCCGCGCAGCCGGAATCCCAGAATCCATTCCAAGCCGGCCCGATGAAGCCAACCAGCCGAGCCTGTGTACCACGTCCATCCCCCGCGACCAACGTGCGGCGTCTCGGAATAGACGTCGCCTACAGCAACGTAAGGTTCCACTTTGTATCGTTGTACATTGGCGCGCGAATTGGCCCGGTTGATCGGATTGAGCATCCGGAAAAACTCCGCAGCTTTGTTGCCGTCGCCAAGCGTCGCGAATGCAATTATGGTCCATGTGGCGGCGTGCGTATATTGGCCGCCATTTTCGCGGATGCCGGGCGGATAGCCTCGAATGTAGCCGGGATCGTGACCCGCATTATCGAATGGTGGCGTCAGCAGCAGGATCAACCCTTCCGTGTGTCGTACCAGTTGCTGGTCGACAGCTGCCATGGCGCGTGCCCCACGTCCCGGCTCCGCGGCGCCGGTGATGACTCCCCAGGTCTGCGCGATCGAATCGATGCGGCATTCCACGTTTTCTGCCGAGCCGAGCGGTGTACCATCATCGAAATAAGCGCGGCGGTACCATTCGCCGTCCCAACCATCACGCTCTATCGCGGCTTTCAGTGCGCTCACGTGCACGCGCCACGCTTCGGCACGTCGATTTTCGCTGCGGGAATCCGCAATTTTTGCAAACTCCCAAAGAATCGTGTGCAGAAACCACGCCAACCAAACGCTCTCTCCCTTCCCCATCTCGCCAACGCGATTCATCCCGTCGTTCCAGTCGCCCGTGCCCATCAGCGGCAGGCCGTGGCTGCCGACGGCAAGGCTTCGGTCCAGCGCCCGGGCGCAATGCTCGAATAGCGTTGCTCGCGTCTGCGAAACACGCGGCTGAAAATAGGCCTCGTTCTGCCCATCGGCTAAAGCTTCTCCTTCAATGAACGGCACGACTTCGTCAAGTACACCCGTGTCGGCCGACGTCTCCAGGTATTGCACCACGGCATACGGTAGCCAGAGAAGATCGTCCGAGATGCGCGTGCGCACGCCGCGTCCGGAGGGTAGGTGCCACCAGTGCTGAACGTCGCCTTCAACGAATTGCCGCCCAGCCGCACGCAGCAGTTGCGCGCGAGCCACGTCGCGTTTTGCCACACCCAGGGCCACCACGTCCTGCAGTTGGTCGCGGAAACCGTACGCCCCGCTCAACTGGTAGAATGCCGCTCGCGCCCACACGCGGCATGCGAGGGTCTGATACAGCAGCCATCGATTCATCAGCGTGTTCATGGCCGGTTCGGGTGTGGCGATTTGCACCGCGCCCAATACCTCGTCCCAGCCGCGCTTAACGTCAGACAGCACCGCATTTAAGTCGGTGGCGCGATAGCGCCCCAACAACTCGCGGACCTTTTCTCGGTTTTCCGCCTCGCCCAGGAAAAACACAACCTCTGATTGCGCGCCTGGTTGCAATTCAACGGACGTCTGCAAGGCTGCGCACGGATCAAGACCCGCCCCTGTTTTTCCGGAAAGCGGCCCTCCCCGTTCGAGCGCGATGGGGCGCTCGAGCGTTCCGTTTCGCCCGACAAATTCAATGCGATCCCCCGTGCAGGAATTCTGTGCTCCTGCCAGATCGGCGAAAGCCACGCGCCCGCCGAATTCCTCGCCCAATGCGCTCTGCGCGAAAATTGCTCTCGTTGGCGAATCGATCTCCGTGAAGATGTAAGGGGCCGAGACGCTGCGCGTGCTTCCCAATACCCATTCCACATAGGCAGTCACCGAAAGACGCCGCGCGCGCCCTGAATTGTTCTTCAAAATCAGCCGGGAAATTTTCACCGGATCTTCCGGCGGAACAAATTGCAGCAGCTCAAGTAGAATTCCGTGCGACCCATGCTGGAAACGGCTGTAACCTTGGCCGTGGTATGTAACATACATAGCCGTTTCATCGCGAATGGGTAACGCCGTTGGGCTCCAGACTTCTCCCGTGCTTTCATCGCGAATGTATATGGCCTCGCCGGGCGGATCGCTAACAGGATCATTCGACCACGGCGTAAGCTGGTTTTCGTGGCTGTTTAGTGCCCACGTGTGACCCGAACCGGATTCAGAAGCCAGGAAACCAAACGATGGATTTGCAATGACGTTGATCCACGGCGCGGGAGTTCGCAAACCTTCGCTGAGCACGGTCACATACTCGCGGCCCTGTTCCGCAAAGCCGCCAAGCCCGTTGAAAAATTCCAGTGTTGGTAGCGGAAGGGGCAGATCCTGCCGCTTGGCTGGCCGTCGCGGCCGCACCGGCGTCACGGGCAGTTGCTCCCCCCGTTGTGATCGCAGGACTTGCTCGGACAAAGTGCCGCGCCGGCTAAGTAAGACGGCTCGTGCGATCGTCTGAAGGAGGGTCCGCTCGAGCGAAGTGATCAGGTCTGCGCGCAGTAAGAAAATACTTCCGCGCGCCTTGTCCGTATCTGGCCAGAGACGCAACCTGCTTCCGCGGACCAGTTCGTCAAGCGCAGCCTGCAGATCCTGGCCGTACGACGCTGGTTTTTCATTAATGATTACGATGTCTGCGAACAACTGCTTCATGCGCCAGTACTCATGCGCGCGCAGCAATTGCCGCACAATTCCAACATCTTCCGGGTCATCAATGCGCACCAGGACGATGGGCAAATCTCCGGAGATTCCATGGGCCCACAGTGCCGAACGCTCCAGTCCGCTCTGACTCAGCATGTCGGAAGAAGGTCGCAGCGAAGCATCCGCGTACAACACAAAATTGGCCAGTCGCTGAAACAGGTGGGCTTCCTCGATGTCGATGCCCAGATGATGTAGTTGCACTTGCGCCTGTGTCCAGGCGAGTGAAAGCGTGCGCTCGAATGTTTTCACGGCGCGATATTTATCCGCGAGATCCAGCAGCAGTTCCCGAGTGGACGCAACAATAGTCGAAAAAACGATGCTTACCGCGCTGCCGGGCGGAATACGCACCGTTCGCCGCAGGCTCATCACCGGATCAAGGACTGAACCCGTTGTATTCGAGAGCGGCCGTCCATCCATCACCGATATTGGGTTACGAATGTCATGCCCGCGTCCGATGAACCGCGCCCGATCCGTCTCAAGCTGAAGCTCGCCCGCCGTCTCACTTTCCACAACCACTACATGCGCGGCCCACGCAGTTGTTTCCTTGTCGGATTGCGTCCGCCGCGTCGCGATCAGTCCGCTTACTTCCGGCACGAATTCTGTTTGCACGAATAAATTTGAAAATGCCGGATGCGCCATGTCAGCCCTTTGCGGCGCCAGACAAATCTCGGCATAAGAAGTCACCTCGATTTCGCGCACCCGTGTTCCCAGATTGGTTATGGAGACACGACGCATCTCGGCGTCGTCTTCGGGTGACACGACGATCTCGAGCGCTGTTGTCAGAGCGCCATCGCGCCGGATAAATTCCGCGCGGTCTTCAAAGAACGACGCTTCGTAAGAATCCGCCTCGATACCCCTCGGCTGAAACCCTGCCGACCACACTTGTCCCGTGTGCGCATCGCGAAGGAATACGTAGCTGCCCCAGCAATCGGATGTCACGTCCTCCCGCCAGCGCGTGACAGCAAGGTCTTTCCATCGGCTGTATCCCGATCCTGCCGCGGTCAGCATCACCGAGTATCTTCCGTTAGACAGGATATGTGTGCGAGGATTCGGTGTATTCGGTGTGCTGAATCGCCGGACGACCGGAGGTACCAGCTCCCGAACTTGCGAAGTTGCCGACACGTCTTGTGCGCGCGGCCGCGTCACCATCACGTCCCGAGGCGTCCGCTCCTGCAACAATAACTCGGTCGCCTGCACCATCGGTGTCGCGTGAAAACGGCTACGCGTCGCCCCTTCGTTCAAAACGTTGGCCAGCGCCACCAACGTCATTCCCTGATGGTGCGCGAAGTGCGTGCGCACCAGCGCCAGCTCCTTCCCTTCGGGCAAACGCGCCGCCGTATAATCGAGCGCCTCATAGAAACCATACGTCGTCGCCGCGCCCGATTGCTCCAGCCTTGCAAAGTTCTCCAAAGCCGCCACAGGGTCGACCATCGCGGCGAGCGCCGTCGCATACGGTGCAATCACCAGATCGTCGCTCAGGCCACGTTTAAGCCCCAGGCCGGGCACACCGAAGCTCGCGTATTGATATGTCAGATCCACGTCGCGCGCGTTGTAGGCAGACTCTGACACGCCCCACGGTACGCCGCGTTCCGCCCCATATTCCGCTTGCCGCCGCACAACCAGTTTCAGCGTCTCGCTCAGCAGGCTTCCCTCGGGAGAACGCATAACCAGTGCAGGCATCAGATATTCAAACATCGATCCCGACCAGGACGTGAGCGCGGACCCGCCTCTCACCGGTGTGAGTGCGCGCCCCAAATGAAACCAATGCGTTGCTGGCGCTTCGCCTTTTGCAATCGCGATGAAACTTGCCAGACGCGCCTCCGAGGCCAGCAAATCATAATAATTCGAATCCGGAGCCCCATCGGTGACGCGATACCCGATCGAGAACAGCTTGCGCTTGTCATCCAGCAGAAACCCGAACTCCATTGCTTCCACCATGTGTTCTGCTGTTTGAATAATGGTTAAAAGCCGGCGACTCAGCGCCGCGGCGTTGGCCGAAGATTGTTTTACGATCTCAATCAGCGCTTCCACGCGAGCGATGGTGTCGCGTTCGCCTGAAGGGCTGCCATCCTGGACGTCGCTCGCCAGCCGATTTCGTACATCGGCGAGTTCTCGCAGCGCCACGTCAAATTGATCGGTAGCGTTCCCAAGCGTCGGGACGGAATAAAGAAATTTCAGAGGATCGGATTCTGCCGGCCGCTCGCGAAAATGCCTCGCCAGCCCCGCAACATCTTCCGTGTGCATGTTTATCAGCGGAATTAAAATTCTCGCGTCGCGCGCGTGACTCTCCACGCAAGCCTTCAACGCATTTGCCCAGAAGGGCAATTCAGAGTCGGCGGCGGCGTCGCGTTCCTGTGTGAGTGTTTGCGCAATGTCCGCAATATTTTGAGCGAACGTTTTCCACTCGCCGAACCGGTCTGCCAAATCCACCGTGTCGGTGGGTGCAAATTCCAGCGAAGACGCCATCGCATCAACCGCATTGCCAAGTTGTTTTCGCGTCACAACGTGCGCGCGAGGCGTATCCGGAATTCGCCCCAGCGCCTCAGCCAGCAGCCGGACGGTATCTTGCATCCCGGCGAGCATCTCGATTTCGAAGGGTGATTTCTCCATGATCGCTCGGCAACCGTTCGCAACCGCGAGCAGGTGGCCGGCGAGATTTCCACTGTCCACTGTAGAAACGTATTTCGGCGTAAGCGGACGCAAATCCAAAGTGTCGTACCAGTTGTAGAAATGTCCGCGAAACAATTCCATTTCGCGCATGGTCCCCAGAGTGGCTTCCAGCCGTTCCGTCATTTCCACGATACTCAACCATCCAAGGTCTCGGGCGCATACGGTCGACAGAAGGTACAAACCTATGTTCGTCGGTGAAGTGCGATGTGCCAAAACTGCCTTCGGAATCTCCTGAAAATTGTCGGGGGGCAGCATATGATTGTCTGCGGTGACGAACTTCTCAAAAAAACGCCATGTTCGGCGCGCGAACAGCCGCAGGGTTTGCTGTCCCTGCACAGACAATGCTCTCGTCTCCCGCTCTGCCGGCAGGCTGATCCACCATGCGACTGCAGGCGCTGCTGCCCAGAGCACCAGGAACGGAACAGCAAATTCCCAAATCCGGTGTGGCGCAAAAGCTACGCCGGCAACTGCCGCACCTAGAACAACGAATCCGCCCGCCATGCGCTTATATGTGCTCGCAAATTTCGTATCCACCTGAGCCTTGGCCTGTGCCGCCGTCACCCACTCAAGCAAATTTCGGTGGGTAATCACCAGACGGAAGAGCGTCCGCAAGATGGCAGATGACATCAGCCAGGTTTGATAAGCCAGAAACGTCAGCGTCAGTCCAACCTGAGATATTCCCAGAACGAAATCGCTGAATATCCCTCGGAAATGGCTCCGTAGTGACATACCTTTGCGCCGCGGAATCAATCCGAAGAGACTCGGCAACAACACAGGCAATGCCAACACCACAATAATGAACAGCGTCCACACCCACGGTGAAGCGGGACGTAAAAGCCAGCCCGCAATCAGCGTCAGAAACATCGCGGGAGCGGACAATGTTCGTCGAAGATTGTCGAAAATCTTCCACCGCCCGATTGCCGGTATCTTTATCGCTTTCCGGTTTCCCAACGTTTCCCGATGCACTCCCAGCAGCCATGGCAAGAGTTGCCAATCTCCTCTCGCCCAACGATCTTGGCGCGCGGCAATCGCCGCATAGCGTGACGGGAATTCCTCGAATAATTCGATGTCCGTCGCCAGGCCGACTCGCGCAAAAATTCCTTCAAAAAGATCGTGGCTCAGAAGCGAGTTTTCCGGCATCTTGCCCGCCAGTGCCGTCTCAAAAGCGTCGATGTCGTAAATTCCTTTGCCTGTATATGAGCCTTCCCGAAATAGGTCTTGATACACATCCGAAACTGCAGCCGAATAAGGATCAATGCCTCCCGGCCCGGAATATATTCTTTGCGCCCGCGACCCCTCGCGGCCGATGGGCAACGACGGCGTTATTCGCGGCTGAACGATCGCGTACCCCTCCACCACGCGCCCCTCGCGAGTGTTGAAATGCGGCCTGTTCAGCGGGTGTGCCATCGTCCCAACTAGCCGCGCCACGCTTCCACGCGGCAGACGAGTATCCGCGTCCAGCGTAATGACGTACCGCACGCCGCTAAGGTCGGTCATAGCCTTGTCGCTCACTCTGACGAAAGTTGTATTCGCAGACCCGCGCAGAAGCTGGTTCAGTTCGTGCAGCTTCCCTCGTTTTCTTTCCCAGCCCATCCATTTGCCTTCTCGTTCGTTCCATAGACGCTTGCGGTGAAAAAGAAAAAACCGCTCCCCGTTGCCCGGCGCCGGTCCGTAACGCTGATTCAGCCTTGAAACACCCTCCACGGCCGTGGCGAATAATTCGTCGTCACCCTCCAGCGTTTCCGACGGTGCGTCCACCCAATCCGACAGAAGCGCGAAACGTAAATCCCCGTCCGAATTCGCCAGGTAATGTACCTCGAGCTGTTCAACCTGCTCACTAACATTGGCCGCCGTCGTCAGCAGTGTCGGAACGACAACAATCGTTCGCAACTCTGCTGGAATTTCGCGCAGTTCCACGCGTGGCAGCCTTCTCGGCCCTAGCGAGTCCATCACCGCGCGGTTGATCAGCGCTATCGCCAGGTCCGACGCGGGCACGGCCGCCAGCAGCGCAATCAGCACAAGGCCGCGCGTGCCGACGCCGTTTTCAAACGTCAACAGTAGGGGTACGGCCAGCAGGATTACCGTCAGTAAAGCAATCGTTCCCAGATACCCGGGAACCGCGGCACGAATGTACAAACGCAGCAGCCAGCGTCGTAGCGGAACATGGAAGCCGAGCTCCCGCTCGAAGCCGGGACGCCCCCGCGAAATCAGGTAGTAACCGGGCTCGGTTTGGCGGTCCTGGCTCGGATCGCCGCCATTGTGTGAAGCCTCGACCGAGCGGGAAGCGGCTTGCCGCACATTCTTAACCACACGCCTCGCCACGTCTATTTCCGAGTGTTTCGATCCGCGCGACAGGTCTTCAATCGCGTGGCGGTAGTTGTCGCGCGTCGCGAAATCCATATCGGCGAAATGTGTGTCGCGGCGAAGGATTTCGTCGACCGGGCTGACCGCTTCGAAGAATTCTGGCCAATCGAACGCCGAGATCGAGCGCATGCTCGTCACGATGTTGCGCACCGAAACGTTCATCGCTCCCTGTTCCTGATGCTCCGCATGCACCACTTCATCGGCGTTCGTCCCGGCGTCCGCCAATCGCTTGTCCAGCCATCGCAGCACGGGCGCAACTTTTGGGTCCAAATCGCGCAAACGCTGCACCAGTTGCACCGTGAACGCTGTTTCCATCGGCTGATTTTCAAACTCGGCGAGAGCCGCCGCCAAAGCTTCGGGTTGCGCGCTTGCACTCAGCAATGTGTCGGCTAGCCGGTTGGCTTCCTGGCGTCCTGCTCGGCTCCGCACGATTCGTTCTGCCAGTCGCCGAAGGTTCTCGATCAGTACAACACGAAGCGTGATAGCCACGGCCCATAGCTCGCCGATCGTCAGCGGCTGCACGCGCTGATACGCAGCCACAAATCGCCGAAGCGCTTCCGGGTCGAAGCGGCTATCGGTGTGGGCCACGAATGCCCAGGCCACTCCGTAAACCCGCGGATATCCTTCTAAGTGTCCTGAAATCAGTTTCGGCAAACTCCGGTAATATCCGGCTGGCAGATCGTCTTGGATTTCGCGCAGCTGTTCATCAACGATGTGAAAATTGTCAACCAGCCATTCCGCAGCCGGCGTAATCGTCGTTCCTTGCTCAATCGCAAGAGATGTAGCTCGGTAGGAATCAAGCAGGACGCGTCCATTTTCCCTGACGCGGGGAATAAGCGGACGGCCGCGCACTGCTTTACTCGCCACAATCTGTGCCGCGGCCAGGCTTTCGGCGTGTTGTTCGAGCCGCTCCAGGCTGAATAGCTCTGCGCGAATTGGTTCTTCAAGGTTGGAAAGCGTGGCGATTAATGAGTTGTTCTTTTTCATTCTAAAAATTCAGGACCGAGGGACGAAGGATGTTCGTGGAACAAGAGGCCCCCTTAACAATAGCAGAATTGCCGCCTCACTCTCGACGCCGTTTTTGCTCTCTTCTCTTCAACTTAGCGGTGGCGGAGGGTCAAGAGCAAATCGTAGTTCGCGGCAGAAAGTGGAAACCGGTGGCGCTCATGTTCCAAAGGCAAACGAGATACGCCTCAAACGGCCCTCGGTTTTCTGTGGCGATTAATTCAGCGTTGTCCCTGTGTGACGCGCAGGTCGCGCCGCGCTGGATTCCGCGACGGCTCGGCTGGCAGGAGAATCCGCAAGCAAATAAGCTTCCACGGTCACTTACTAAAGATTGTCAACGCTGGCTAGGCGTCGTTCCGATTTTTGTCCCAATCACTTCGCCCGAAATAACGATCTCGACCCTCCGGTTTTTCTGGCGTCCGGCTGCTGTGCCGTTGTCTGCTACCGGCGAGCTCATGCCAAATCCCGTGGCCGTAACGGAATCGGCGTCAAGTCCCTGATCGACCAGATATTGCCGAACGCCTGACGCGCGATGCTCCGAAAGAGTCTGGTTAAACTGCTCGCTTCCCACGTTGTCTGTGTATCCCTCAATCGCCAATTTCAAACCTGGATGCGCTAAAACGATGCCGCTTAGTTTCGCGAGCCGTTCCCGCGCCTCGGGCCGAAGATCATATTTCCCGGTCGCGAAAAGCACGTCGCCGATATTTACAACAAGTCCCCGCGGCGTATCGTGCGTCTCGAGGATGCGGTTGAACTGAGCAAGCAGTGTGGCCCGCAACTCCTGTTGTTCCTGTACTGCCTTGCTGGCCGTTTCACGGGCCTGTTCTGCCTGTGCTTCGGCCTGTAGTTGCTGCGCCTGTGCTGCGGCGCGCGCTTGCGATTCCTGTGTCGCGTCTAACTGCGCTTTTTCGGCCGCTTCGCGCGCCTGCTCAGCCGCGAGTTCCGCCTGTTGCGCCTGCACCTGGGCTTGCTGTTGCTGCGCTTGAGCTTCCGTGCGAGCCTGGGCGTCCTTCGCCGCGGCTAACTGCGCCTCGAGCGTCTGTTTTTCCGCCTCGGCGCGTTGCGCTTTCTCAGTAGCTTGCTCGGCCTTGGCTTGTGCCTCGCGCTCCGCGGCAGCCTGCCGTTCCTGCGCCAACCGTTCATCTTCCCGACGTTTCATCCCAATCGTGATTGCATCTTCAAAGCCTTGCACAGCGTCTCGCGCCGCCGTGGGCACTGATTTCCTTTGTTTCCGGCTTTCATAATCCTCCGCTCGATTCAACGCGTCCATGGCCTTTGCCCACGAATCCGCTGCGTACTTGTCCGCCTGCCGCAATTTCGCGATTCGCATCGCATTCCGCGCCTCCAGCAGATCCAGCGGGACCTTCGGTGAACCTTGCATCGGCGGAAGTTGCGCGCTGTCATAGCGCCCTCGCTGGAGCAGCTCGTACTTCGCCTCAACCGCATCCACTTGCCCTTGTGTATCCGCGCGGACGATATTCTCGAGCACTACGTCCTCGCTCGGAGCCGTCACGCCAAAATCCGGTTCGGCCGTTACGATCAGTCCAAACGTTTGCAGTTGCGTCGTCGTCGCGAGCTTGCTCCTTTTACCTTCCAGAATCAGCTGGCCAAGGTTGTTCGCTCGTCCTTCTGGCGTGATCGCCCACAGCACGTAGGTCAGGTACGGCGAACCGAATTGCGAAGGCGCGGACAAATTATCGAATTTCGCGTCAATCGTAATGGCTCCGGATTTATTCCCGATTTTCGCCTCCCCGGTTCCTTGCGGCATCAGCGCCGTCCCGCGAAAATTGATGTGCGTCGAACCCTTCGTCCGGTAATTGACGGCTTGGATGGTGCGCGTGATGTTGATGCTGATCACTGGCGCTTGCCGCGTTTGCTCCTGGGCTCGGAGCGCATGAGCGGACAATAGAAAACCAAGCAGCAAGCACGCCGGCAGAACGATTAACTCGATTCGATCCTTTGAACTTCCATTCATCGCAGTGTCTCCTTGTAGCTCACTTGCAGCGCGCCTGTGCTCACGTCTGCCTCACGTGTACCCCACGTTTTGCCCCACGGTTACGTCATTTGACGCGAGATTGGGTGCACCGCTGCCCTTACCTAGCACTTAAGCATACTTAACACATCAGCTACCGTAGTTAGCGACACCGTGAGCCGTGATAGTCACCCCGTCAGCATCTTACACCGCCTTGCGCTTCGTCAGGGTAAACGAAAGGAAGTGCATCTAAGGGCATTATTTTTTGTCGGAGCTGAAGGCGCCTGCGGCAGACGGGCTCCCACCCGCTGAAGAACAGAGCGTGGTGCCTTTGTAGGGCTCGATCGGCATTGTCGGCCCGAAGGCGTGCACAGCCAGCTTCTTGCTTGTTGTTGCGACGAAAATAGGCTGATGCGAGTGCGCGGCGGTTGCGCCGCGCGCAGCGGTAACGTAAATTGTAAGGAGATGCGGAAATTTGAGCCACTGGGGCTGCTGCGCAATCCTCACATGATGACGTTGGCTGCTGCTTTTTGGCCGCGGAAGTATCCGCATTTGCCTCCGACGCAGGCGCGATTATTTGAAACGGAGCCGGGGACGCGCGTGCGCGCCGACTGTCACTGGCAAAGCGAGCCCTCGCGGCATCCGGCGCTGATCCTGCTGCACGGACTGGAAGGATCGAGCGATTCGAGTTACATGCTCGGCACGGCGGACAAGGCTTTCGAGGCGGGATTCAGCGCGCTGCGGCTGAACCAGCGGAATTGCGGCGCGACGGAGAATTTGACTCCGACGCTTTACAACTCCGGGTTGAGCTGCGACGTTCGCGCGGTGGCGCTGGAGCTGATCGAAAAAGATCGCGTACCCGAAGTTTTCGTGGCGGGATTTTCGATGGGTGGGAATCTTGTGTTGAAAATGGCGGCGGAATTTGGCGACGCCGCTCCGCCAGAGTTGCGCGCCGTGGTGGGCATTTGCCCGTCGGTCGATTTGGGGGCGTGCGCCGACGCAATTGATTTGCCCCAAAATCGCATCTACGAACATCATTTCGTGAAGCGGCTGAAGCGACGGATGCGCGCGAAAGCGGCGCTGTTTCCGGGGAAATTTGCGTTGAATGGAATGGAACGCGTGCGCACAGTGCGCGAATTCGACGACGCCATCACGGCGAGGTTCTGTGGGTTTCGCGACGCGAACGATTACTACGAGAAGTCGAGCGCGCTCGGTCGGCTCGGCGAAATTCGCGTTCCGGCATTGCTGCTGACTTCGCAGGACGATCCGATGATTCCGTTTCGCTCATTCGAGGGCGCTGATCTGCGCGCGAATCCTCATTTGGAATTGGAAGCGACGCGCTATGGCGGGCATTGCGCGTTTATTTCGCGCGAAAGCGGCGAGCAACGCTTTTGGGCCGAAGCGCGCATCGTGGAATTTTGCCGCCAGCATTCGCGGCTCGCGCCGCCGCGAGAGTTGCGTTAGTGGAAATGGGAGAGGAGAACTGCGCCCGCCGACGTGTTGCCCCGCGCGAGAACGAGTTGCTTGCCATCCGGCGACCAGGCGAACGACCAGATGTGCATGGCGGTGAAATTGGTGATTTGTTTCGGCGGTTTGGCCGTGCTGCCCGGCGTGCCAACCGGCTGATACCACAGATTCGACACGCTGGAAACCGGATCATCCTTGATGTACACGATTCCGCGGCCATCCGGCGACCACGCCATGCGCGTCTGGCCTTCACTCACGGAGATCGGTCCGCTGACCTGAATCGTCGATTGAACTGCACCAGTTGCTGCGTCCAAAATAATGAGCTCCAGTTTTCCGTTCGCATCCTCCCAATCGTAGACCGCCAGGCGGCGGCCGTCCGGGGAAATTTCCGGTTCGTTGTAATGCTTATCGCCAACTTGCGCGGCATTCTGGCCGTCGAGTCCTACACGCCACAGTATGGATGATTTGCCCTGATCGACATGATTGTAGAAAACCGTTTTGCCGTCAGGAGAACACACGGGGAACAGGTTTCCGGTGCCGGAGGTCAGTTGTTTGAGGTTGCCGCCGTCGTCGTCGGCGCGCCAAACCTGATCGCGTTGGCAAAAGACCAACTGGTTGGTATTTCCGCAAGCGGAAGGGCCGAGGCTGAAGTCCGAGCCGGTATTGAGGTCCTGCGAACTGCCGCTGGCAACCGACAATTTCGCCAGACCAACTTGGCCGGATGTGTAATAGCCATAAATGATGTCGCCTTTGGGGGTCCACGCAGCGCCCATGAAACCGTCAGCGCGCTCGAGATCGGAAGTGATTTCTCGCGGCGATGCCTTCGCCAATTTCGATATTTTTCCCGGCATCAGCCACAGGCTGGAACGAAATACGGCCTGGATGGTCACCAAGCTGGCACCGTCCGCGGTGATGCTGGAATCGACATAGAAGTTGAGGTCGTTCGTGATTCTGCGTTCCTGCGCGTTGGGATAGGAAACCTGCCAGATTTGCGAGTTAAAACTCGATTCGCCTGTTTGGGAGCCGGCGAAGACGATTGCCGAACCGTCCGGCAGCCACGCAATTTGCCGCAATTGGTTCCATTTCGAATTTCCGAGCGGCGTTGCCTTGCCATCCGCGACATTGACCGTTTCTAGCGTTGCGTACCCAAAATTGGCGGCCAAAAAGCCCATGGCGATGCGCTTGCCGTCAGGAGACCATGCGGGCCCCTCCGTGCTGAAGGAAGCGGGATCGTGAACGGTTGCGAGCGTGTGGATGTTCGAGCCGTTGGAATTCGCGAGCATGAGCGAAGACGTTGCGGCTTGTCCCGAATTGCGGACGAAAACAAATTGGCTTCCGTCGGGCGAAAAACTGATGGGGCTGTCGATTTCGGAAAGAATCTGCTGCGGCTCGCCGCCGAGCGAAGGAACTTTTTCAAGGACGCCTTTGCGGCTGCCCTGCAACTGCACAACGCAGTACAAATAATTTCCGTCGTGGGAAAAAATCACGTCGCCGTCATTGTAGCTCGTGGAGCCGGGCGGCAGAACTTGCGCGGTGCTTCCCGTGGCAAGCTGGCGAACCCAGAGGCTTTGCTGCTTTCCGTTGAGGACATAAGCGAGCCATTTACCGTCGGGAGAAATCACGGCGGGGCCCACGTCGCCGGAAGTGGTGAGGCGCGAAATCGTCATCTGCTGAAATGCGGGGGTCTGCGGTTGGAGCGAGGAGGTCTGTACGGGATGGTAGCGGTCCCGGTAGTGAATCCCGACAAAGATGGCAAAGAGGAGCAGTCCGACGACCACAAGCGCAAAATACCATCGCGGTTCCCAGAGAAACCGCAGAAGGCGGCGCGGACTCCACCGCGGGGACTTGCGCCGCGCGGCGGCATCAGCCGGCGGAGTCGCGGGCGCAGCAGAAATTTGCGTGGAGGATTTGCGGGCGAAGCCGCCACTTGATTTTTGGGCGGCGGAAGCAGACGCGCCTGAACCAGCGATGACTCGTTGTGAACCGCTGCCCGGCGCGGGGACGCGCGCAGAATCGGTGTCGCGTTTCAAGCGCTTCAGATCTCCGCGCATTTCGGCGGCGGTTTGATAGCGCAGGTCGCGATCTTTTTCGAGCGACTTGCCGATGATTTCCTCAAGCTTGGGAGGCAGATTGGGATTCAGTTCGCCGGGAGCGGCGGGCATGCGATTCAAAATGTTGTCGAAAATGACGGCGGGCGTGTTTCCGGGAAAGGCCGGTTGACCGGTGGCCATTTCGTAAAGAATCGCGCCGAAGCTGAATAAATCGGAGCGCGTGTCGAGTTCGCTTCCGCGCGCTTGCTCGGGCGACATGTAGGAAACAGTGCCAAGAGTCGAACCGGGCGTTGTGAGCAAGTTGTCGGAAGTGACGTCGGAAGCAGCGACCGGGGCGAGAGCGCCCACGGCGCCGACGGCGCGTCCGAGCGATTGCCGGGCGAGGCCGAAGTCGAGAATTTTCGCCTGGCCGCGCGTGGTGACAAAAATATTCGCTGGCTTCAAATCGCGATGGACGATGCCGCGCGAATGGGCCGCGTCGAGCGCGTCGGCGATTTGAATGGCGAGGTCCAGCAGTACATCATTTGGCAGCGGCTTGCCGGCGATGCGCTCGCGGAGCGTTTGCCCGTCGAGCAATTCCATTACGAGGAAGCGCTGGCCGTCATGCTCGCCGATATCGTAGAGGACGCAGACGCCGGGATGATTGAGAGCGGAGACAGCGCGCGCTTCGCGCTCGAAGCGCTCGAGTGAGAGGGGATCGCAGCGCAGATCTTCGGAGAGAAATTTGAGTGCGACCATGCGGCCGAGGCGCATGTCTTCGGCGCGGTAGACGTCGCCCATGCCGCCGCTGCCAAGTTTCTCAACGATGCGATAGTGAGAAAAAGTCTCGCCGATCATTTGTATGTCTGCATGTGTATGTCTATATGTCGTGACTGTTCTATGTTGTGATTTTTGCTATGGATATTTTCGTCACACAATATTCATCGCGCGCCCGTTGCCGTGCGTGATTGTTCGTAAATGGGCCGCGCGATTAGGATGCTATCGTAAGGTAAGCGCTCGCGCGAAGGCAAGCGTAAGCGCGGCGGTCTCCGACTCTAGTTTCGGCCTGCTTCATGTTGGGCGCGGTGATCGGGTCGGAAGACTGGGGATATTTTTTTTGGGTTCGCGGTTTTTGGGGAACTTCGGCGGGTTCGCGCGGCGTTGGCCGATCTTCAGGGAGGTTTTGAAAATTGTCGAGACGGGGATTATGCCCGCGAGTTTGTGGGCTCCCACGGAGGCGAGGCCCATGGAGGCGAAGCATCCGCAATGGGTGCAGTCCGGATGGCCGCCGAATTGGCACGGAGTGATCTGCGTTTGCAGATCCGCCGACAAGGTTGTGGTTGTGAGGGCAAAAATGCAGTCCTCGGGGCGACTTGGCGGTGAGGAAAATTGCTGGATCACCACTTCGGGCATGTCCAGCTTGGGATATTGTTTTCGCAATTGCGTCATATCGGCAATTGCCTGCGCGCGCTCACTGGGCGAGAGCATTTCCGGCAGTTCATCCCCGATTTGGGGAGTGAACATGCTGAACCACACTTTTTTGATTTCCGGACGAGGGGTCCAGAATTTCAGAAACTCGCCAAGATAGCCAGGGCGCTTCATCATTTGACCGGTGATCGTGCAGTGGACGGTGATTTTTTGTCCGGCGATGTTTTTCAGAATCCGAGCGTACGTGGCGGGCGCGCGGCGAGCATCGTGTTCGGGTTGCAAGCCGTCAATCGAAACGACGATGTGGAGGCGCGACATGGCGGACCATCGGGCGTTCAAAGGGCGAAAAGCGCTGGTGACGATCTGCACGTGGGTTCCGCGAGCGAACAACTGAGGAATGAGCGACTCGAGTTCGCGATAATGAACCAGCGGATCGCCGCCGACGAGAGATAAATGCAAAGGCCTGAGGCGATCAACGACTTCGAGGACGCCGTCGACCAGGGCTTGCCCGCGACGATCGTTCAGGTCGCGCAACGTTTGTCCGCCGCCCAGATGCGCAGGGTCGTAAGCGTAGCAGCCGGGACACCGCAAAGGACATTCCCGCGTGATTTCCAGGGAGAGAGACGGACGTTGGCCTCTGAGAATTTTGCCCCACGCCTGAATAATTTGAGAAGTGAGCATGATGAATGATGGCCCTTTCCGAGCTAGGCAACAGACACGATTTCGAATGCACTGCTAGCCGGCAAGATCCCAGAGGGGGAGGGGCATATAGCTTCGATGCTTGACGCAGTTTGCGAGATGGCCGCAAAAGCAAAAGCTTCAACCTTCCGCACAACCCGCGGAGGATGGGCTACCCGAAAAGGTAGCAGCTCGACGCCGAATGGTGCGGGGCTTGTCATTTGCGAGAAGAGCGGCTACAAATCCTCGTGAAAATGTTTTGAATGCTGCGATGATGCAGGGATGAACGCGGTTTCGCGAGCCGAGCGCGCGCACAGCTGGAACAGAGTCGACGGCATTGACATGCTTCGCGGGCTCGCGATTCTTTTCGTGTTGTTGAATCACGTCAACATGCGGCTGGTGATCGCAGGGATTCCCTACGGCCATGCGGTGCCGAACCGGTTGCTCAATGACCTTGTGTGGAACGGGCAGCGCGGCGTGCAGATATTTTTTGCGGTGTCAGGATTTCTGATTACTTCGACGACGCTGCGGCGATGGGGAGAGCTTTCGCGCGTGCGTGTTCGCGATTTTTACCTGCTGCGCTTCGCGCGCATCGCGCCGTTGCTGTTACTGCTGCTCGGCGTCTTAAGCATTCTCGATCTCACGCACGTCGAGAACTACATCGTGCCGGGCGGTTTGGGCCCTGCGCTGCTCGCGGCGCTGACATTTCGCATGAATTTACTGCTTCGAGCGCACAATGGGCACTTTCCGGGCAACTGGTATGTCCTGTGGTCGCTCTCTGTCGAGGAGACTTTTTATTTTTTCTTTCCTTTGGTTTGCCGGTGGCTGGGACGCGGGAAATTGCTGTTTGCTTTGCTCGGCGCGTTCATTGCGCTTGGGCCTTTCGCGCGCACGATATTCGCGCACGGTAATGAGGCGTGGTCGGAAGTTTCGTATTTGGGAGGCATGGACGCGATTGCTCTTGGATGCTTGGCCGCAATTTTCCTGCCCAACCTGCGGCTGGGACGTCGCGGACTGCTTTACATGCAGGCAGCGGGCGCAATTGTGATGACCTGGGTTTTGGGTTTCGCGAACAGCGTGCTGGCGCGTACCGGGCTGGACATGAGCGTCCTTGCATTGGGGACGTGCATGGTGATTGTTGCCGTGGCGCAAACGAGGCACAAAGGCCCGTGGATCGCGCGTCCTGTTCTGTGGCTCGGACAGAGGAGTTATGAGGTTTACCTGACGCACATGTTTGTAGTGTACGGACTCTTCGAGATTTTCATGGCGTACGGGAAGCCGTCCCGCGGGATACCGGTGCTTTTCATTGTGGGCGTGATTCTCGCGGGGCTTTTAGGAGAATTGGTCGCGCGATTTTTCTCGGAACCGATGAATCGCTGGCTGAGGGAACGGTGGGGCGAAGGGCCGAATCGAGTCGGAGCCGTGATTAACAATACAGAACAGAAGGTCGCGTTGAGCGCGTAAGCAGCGCCCCCATCTAGACGAGACTTTGCGTTACTTTTTGGCTTTGACGTAAGAGGGGAAGGTGGTATCCATAGGACAAGCCCGCTCCCGATCCGCTCAAGGAGGGAGAATCCATGAGGATTTTCATCGCAGCGGTTGCCCTGAGTTTTGTTTTCGTGTTCACAACGTCGCAGTTTTCAGACGCGCCCACAGGCTTCGACAACAAAACGAACGGCATGGTGGATGATGCAACGCATCAGGCCGACCAAACCAAATTCGAGGAAACCGAGCAGTTAAGCGACGGGCTCGGACCGCTGTACAACGCGCAGTCGTGCCGCGAATGCCACCAGAATCCCGTGTCGGGCGGGGCGTCTCAGGTGACGGAATTGCGCGTCGGCGATCTGGGACCCCACGGGCATTTCCGCACTCCGGACATTCCGATCGCACACGGAGCCGAGGTGATCACCGGCCGCTCGCTGGTGAATGACCGCGCCATTTGTCCCAATGGGGCTTTTCCTGACAACGAAATTCAGGAACGCGTCCCGGATACTGAGACGATTCGCACGTTTCGCATTTCCTTGAATCTTTTGGGCGATGGTTTCGTCGAGGCGATTGCCGATCAAACGCTGGTTCAACTTTCCAAGCAACAATGCAAATCATCGCATGGGAAAATCTGCGGGCAGGTTCTCTATGTTCCCATTGTGGAAGCACCCGGAAAGATGGGCGTGGGCCGCTTCGGCTGGAAGGATGAGCACTCCAGTCTCTTATCATTTGCTGCGGACGCGTACCTGAACGAAATGGGCGTTACCAGCCGCCTGCAGCCCGATGAGGTGACCAAGCTGTGCAATACCGTGTCCGAGCCGAATGACACGCCGGGTCCGGACGGTCTTTCCGACATTGATCACTTTGCCCGCTTCATCCGCGCCACCAAAGCGCCCGCGCGAGACGCGCAGCTGGCCGACAGCGCGGCTGCGAAAAAGGGCCACGCGCTGTTCGACAAAATCGGATGCGTGACGTGTCACGTCGCCACGCTGACGACTGCTCCGGCGGGAACAAAGATCAATGGCGGAACGTTTACGATTCCGGCGGCGCTCGGCTCCGTGACGCTGCATCCGTACAGCGATTTCCTGATGCACGACGTGGGCACCGGCGACGGAATCCTGCAGGCGACGCCGGAGCACTATGGGCGTCGCGTGTTTCAGATGATGGCCGGTTACATGGCGAAGCAAGATTTCGAGGGCAGCCGGAACAAGATACGCACCGCTCCGCTGTGGGGAGTGCGCTTGCGTCCGCGACTGATGCACGACGGCGCTTCGCTAACATTTCTTGACGCGATCGCACGACATCGGGGCGAGGCGAGTAAGGTCACGCAGAAATTTGACAAACTGAAACGCGCCGAGCAGGAGGAGATCGTCGAGTTTTTGAAGTCTCTGTGAAGGCTTCAACGGCAGTCAGCCGACGCAGGAGCCAAACCCCACCCTCCGCACAAGACGCGGAGGATGGGGGATCAGAAAAGCCCCCTTCAGAAGAAGTGCTGAGCTCACGGAAGGCGTTCAGTGCAAGGCAAGATAAGGCACCCGGAACCCAAAGCAAAAAAAGGTGCGCCCTTTGCAAGAGTTGCACAGGGCGCGCCGGAGACGGGGAAGTTAGCGGACCGGTTTCGGCTTGCGCGACCAGAAGAAGCCGGGCGCTCCGAGCAATCCCGTTGCGAGCAAGAGGAACGTGGAAGGTTCGGGGGTGGGGGAAGTACCGCCGCCTGATTCGCTCTCATCGAGGGCGCCGCAATTGCTCCCATTGATGGTGTTGGTATCCATGGTGACTGCGCCGGTTAGTGCGGTAATGCTGCCGCACACGGTGGCGCTGGTGTTCATGGTGACGCTCGCCTGGGAGATCAGGTTCCCTATAAACGTGCTGCTTGAACCAAGGGTCGCGGAACCGGAACCGCCCGTGCCCACTGCCCAAAACACGTCGCCGGCTTCAGCACCGGTGGCCAGGACAATCGACGAGCTGCTCCCCGTCGTGAGCGAGCTGCCCACCAGAAAAATGAATGGAGCGTCGCTGCTGCCGTCGAGCGTGAGCGTTCCCGTCAAATCAGCCGTGGACGAAAAAACATAAACGCCTGGCGTGAGCGTGAGGTCACCAATCGAGCCGGACAAGGTTGCGCCCGATAGCCCACTGAGAAAATTGAACGTACTGTTGGCGTCAATCAGAGCCTGTGCCGCTACGGCATTCCCGTCATCCGTCGCGCCATTGTCGATTCCGGGAGGAAAGCCAGTGATCGAGTTAGCTCCGGTACAACTAGTACCGACGCGCGTCGAGCACTCGCCCAAATTCCCGTTGATGGTGGTCGAGCCGGTATTGGTCACCGCGGAACTGCCCAGGACGGCAAAATTTCCAAGGGCAGGAATGGCATTCTCGCCGCTGGGAGCTGCATAAGAGGTGGCTGCGAGGAAGGGAATAACCAGAAAGGAAAAGCAAACACTGCGCAATCTCATCAGAATGTTCCTTCCCCGGTTTGTATTCAGGGCCAAAAGGGGAAATTATCTGATCACACCCTCAACGAAGTGGATTCTGGAATCAGCCGAGACAAACCGGATTTCGCTTTACTTTCGAGCAATTTGAGGCCCGCAGCAAGATCCCTTAGGGCTCTATACCTTGCGGCACGGGCTCGGCGAGGTTGTACATATCAATGACATACTTCGTGCAACATTCTTCACATATCGAGCGTGCTTCGACTTCTGGCGGCAGGGCTGTGAGCGCGGTTTCGTATCACAATTGTCTTACGTTACGGGTCAATTATGTACATTCCGATATTCCCGATGTTCCCGGCATGCTCCCGCCGGTCCGCCTGGTGACCTTGTACCCCCGTGCGGGATCGCATCGCCAGCGGGATTCTACCTAGAGGACTCGTGGTGGTGCGGCATGTAGGTGATGCGAAGCGGCTGATCGAGCCGGAAATCGAGTTTCGTTTCGGGCGGAATGCGAAGCGGCTTGGGTTTAGACACGCCTTGATAAACGCCGCCGCCTGCTCCTCCGACGCCTGCGCCGATGGCCGCGCCTTTTCCGCCTCCGGCAATCGCTCCGATCACAGCGCCCAGGATCGCGCCGCCGCCGACTTTCTCAGCGGTATTTTTGCCGCGCGAACTTCCCGCGTCAGTGTAAGCGGACGACACGAGGGAATAATCCTTGCCCCGGAATTCAAGGCGTGCGAGCCGAAGCTTCAATACGTCGCGGCCCTTGTACTGGCCGGAGACTGATTCCTTGGTCAGGCGCAAATAAACGTTCGCGCCCGCGGGAACAACAACGACGCCTGCGGAAGTGAGCGGCTGGGCGAGGCTGGCTTGGAATTCGTCGCCGACATGATTGACAGCGGAATCGACGGAGTCGATGGTTTGAATTTCAAGCGTGGTGCCGGCGGGGAAAATGGCGGTGATGGGCTGCGGCGGAGGCGGTGGAGGCGGCGTGGCCTCGACGGGCGCGGGCGCGGCGACGGGCGGCGCAGCATCGGCGGGAGGCGGCGTGGATTCTTGCGGTGTTGAAGACTGCCCCTGGTCACGGTGCTCGGCGTCGGCGTTCGTGCGATGTGCGTCGCGACGATCAGAATGACTTTTGCGAGCGGCGCGGTCCCGTCGCGCAGCGCGGCGTTCGCGCGGTTTGACTCGCGCAGGTTCGGGAGCGGGCGTTTCTTCCGGAGCTGGAGTTGACGGTGGCGTGGCTTCTGCTGTTTGCACCGGCGGTTGCGCGGGCGGTTGCAAAACCGTTTCGTCGTTTACTTTCGTCACGCCGGGAGTGTTGGTGGCGAGTTTGTAGGCTTCGTAGCGCGCGCCTTCGTCCGGCACTGTGCCCGAGAGCGTGACGACGCCGTTCTTTACGGCGACTTGCACGCCGGAACCCTTGGTTTGCGGGTCAGAAAACAACTGTGCTTTGAGAGTGGTGTCCAGTTGTGCGTCGTCGGCTTTTCTGGCGCAGCCAGCGCCGAGCGCGGCGAAGGTGAGAGCGGCCAGCGAAATCAAAAGTGCGGTTCTCGTTCTCGACATCTTCATCCCCCCAGCATGATCTTTGCGTCTCAGAAAACGGTCCATCGCGACATTATACAGAATATTGGGCACTACAGATTTTCGATGCCGTTCCGGAACGTAGGGCTGCTCGAAAAGCAAAACTCGAAACTCAAGAATCCCACCGGTTGGCACTGGATTAAAAGTTCAGGCGAAAGCTCAAAGCAGTGATAAGAGACGCGAAAATCGCGCGCAACTTTTCGCGTGGAGATGTGTTTGATGGGGAGCGGTAAAGTTGGTGGTCTTTCAGTTTTCTTCGGCCATTTTTCGTCCGGTCTGGGGTGGACAGGAGAAAAGGGATGCGAGTCCAGAAGAGTATTGGTGTGTTCGTTGCAGTGATTTTGCTGACGGTGATAAGTGGATGCACCGGTGGAACAAGCTCGACAGCTCCGCCGCCTCAGATGGGCAATGTGTTTTCTGTGGGCACAGACGCGCCGCCGTCGTTGCCCAGCGTGGTTTCTTTTCAAGTGATGATCACCGGCGTTACAGTGAATAATTCCGGCGGGTCGTTATCCGTGCTGTCGAATCCGGTGAGCATTGACTTCGCGAAGCTCGACGGATTGCACGATTTGATCGATCTCGACAGCGTACCGCTGGGTACTTATACGAGCGTCACGATCACCGGCTCAACTCCCGTCATCGGATTTCTGGATACAACGCAGTCGCCTCCGGTATTAAATTCGATGAACGCGACACCGTCGACATTCACCGTGACAGCGCAGTTGGCGAATCCGCTGGTCGTCGACCCGAACGATCTGGTCGGCTTGCTGATTGATTTGGACCTGCGGCAGACGATTCAAACCACGAACGGGCAATTGACCGGCACGATCAATCCGACTTTTGACGTTCGCGCGCTGACCGCCGATGATTCCGGGGCGGAGATTGACGATTTCCGCGCGGGTGTGGTGAGCGTGGACACGAGTTCGTCCGCGTTCACGGTGCAGGGAATTCACAGCCGGCAATGGAATGTGACCACGAACGGGCAAACGCAGTGGGATGACGGCGGGTCGTTGTCGGCGCTCACGACGAACTCGATCGTGGAAATCTCCGGAAAGCTTGACCCGGTGACGCACGCGATCGACGCCGACGAAATCGAAATTGTTTCGCAGGATCATTTCTTTTTGGGCGGCTTGGTGACGTTTGTGAATCCGGCAAGCCCGAATCCCGCGACGCAGATCGACGTTTACACGCGCACGGAATTGCCGGACCTTTCTTCCACGGCGCCCAGCGGGCAAATCAACGCGCTGGCGCTCAACGGCACGGAAAAATATTACATCGCTGACTTCCACAATCCGCTCACGGCGTTGCTCTTCAGCAATACAACGCTCGCGGCGGGGCAGCGCGTGGGCATCGGCGGCCCGTTGAACGGCTCGGGGAGTTCGCAAACGCTCACCGTGCATCGCGTGGTGCTCGAACGCCAAGGCCAGCAAGGCGCATGGGTCCCGGGCAGCACGCAAATTCAAACCGGGAACGCGGGCAGCTTCCAATTGAATGATGATTTCCTCGCCGGAGTACTGTTGCCGCAGCCCGTGACGGTGATGACCACGAACTTCACGAACTTCGTGGGCCTTACCGGGCTTTCGGCGCTCACGGGGACGCAACCGTTCCGGCTGCGGGTGGTGGGATTTATTCTGGTGAATCAGCAGACGAATCAGCCGGAAATCGTGGCGCGCAGAGTGGAGTTGGTGACGCCTGCGACGGAATAAAACGAGAGCGGCGTCGTTTGCCGGGAAGAGCATCGCGTAACTATTATGAACGAGCCGCCCCGCCGGAGGAGTTCTGGCGGGGCGGTTTTCTGTTTGGGCCGGTCGCGAGTCCAACAACTCAGGGTTGCGTGGCGACTGGGCGCCGTGTTGAAGGCAACAGTGCCATCACTTTGCGCCGGACAGCGGCGGTCTTTGTTTCCGTGCCAAGAGCGAGCAAATACGCCAGCAGGGTGGCGCCGGCGGCAATCAGCAGCCCATACACCAAGCGAACGAAGTCAGGATTCCAGGCGCGTGCGCCGGCGATTCGCGAATGCAGCAGATAGACGATGGGGAAATGCGTCAAGTACAACGTGTAGGAAAAGCCGGCGAACGAACGAGCGGGCTTGGCATAAATTGCCGTCACAGGTTTTTCCGGCGCATCAACCACCGCGTAGACCCACAAGCCAAACGTCAGCGCGACGATCACGTCCATCAAGAACGGAGAATGCACTGGGCGCACCACGCTGATGCCGAGGACGAGCACAAGCGGAATTGTCGCTGCGGCGATCGCTCCCGGGAAGCGGACGGCAGACCACTTCCGGGCGCGCGAAATTGCCAGCGCGCCCCCGAGAATCCAGATCAGAAAATACAGCGCGATGATGTAGCCTATAAACCACGTAACGAGAACGGCGAGCAGGAGATAAACGATTCGCATCGTTGGGCGGTAGCGTCTGACCAGCGCGCACACGGCCAACGGGAAAATAATGTAATACCAGAATTCGTAGCTCAAACTCCAGAGCGGCGCGTTGGAGCCAAACGGCTCGACCAGAATTCCCTGAACGTAGAATAAATTTCCCACGAAATTGCGGAAGGTTTCGAGGCTGGCGATGCTCTGGGTGAAGAGATTCGCAACAGGCTGGTGGTAAAACGGGGCAGTACGCGGCATGGCCATGCCGATACGATCGAGGATAGCGCAGAGAATCAGCGAGGGAATCAGAACCAAGCTGAGGCGCACGATGCGGTTGACCAGATAGGCTGTCCATGACCATTTTCCCTGCTCGAAAGAATCCGCGATGCTGGACACAATGAAAAATCCGCTGAGAACGAAAAACACGATGACGGCCTGGTGGCCGAGCGCCGTCGCGCCATAGATTACTGAAACGAGCGGAGAATGGCGGGGAAGATCGTGATAGTCGATGAAGAAAAGTCCGCGGACGTGGCCAACAAGAACGGCAAGCGCCGCGACTCCGCGAGCCATATCCAGATGAACGGAAGCGCGTTCCGTCAGGCGCGATTTTCTGGTTCCGGGCAACATTTGGCGGTTTCGTTTTCCATTGGCGCGCTGGGCGAAATGGTTTCGCGCACGTGCGCCAGACGCACGCGATTATGGCCTAGACGAGAGTCGAGAGTCGAGAGTCAGGGGTGAAAATCGAAAGCCCCAAACGGGAGAGCGGGGCATACAAACCAGAAACACAAAACAGAAATGCAAAAAAGGGCTGTTCGAGCGGCCGCTATTGCTTTTCGGAGCGGGTGGCGAGGATTTCGTGGCCCTTCACGTGAACCTCAACGGCGAGGGGCGGGCGAATTCCCGTGCCCTTGACTACGGCGCCGCGCACAAGCCCATTCGGTCCACTGCCATATCTGGTTAAATCATAGAGCGTGTGCGTGCAGGGATCGGCAACCATGGGATGCGCGGCGGGAAATTTGTATGCGCGGCGCAGTTCGTGCATATCGGTGACGAACTGCAAATCGCATGTGCCATAGGGCGCGTGCAGCGAAAAAGCCCAGTACACATTGCCAGGCAGCCGTACCACCATGGCAGGGAAGCTGTCGCCGGGCGCGTTGCGATACGTAAATTTTTGCGTTGTCCAGGAGTGCGACAATTCTTCCGTGGTTGCTACGGCTCCCGGAGCAACCGGCAACGTTGGCCTTGGCATGGGAGGCGGCGTGACGGGCGCCGTGTTGGCGGGTTCTTCGACGGCAGTGGCAGGACGCGCGGGTCGCGCGGACGCGTGCGCCCACCAAATCATAATCACAAGCAAGATTACCGCGGCAATGGTTGCGCCCATCCATAGGTAAAGCCATCGGCGCTTCTCCGCTTCCGTTCGTTCGCGCGGAACGCCCGGAATTTGCGGCTGCGCAATTTGGAAGGAAGCCGGCTTCGGTTTGTCGGTGGAGACCTTTTCGGGCATGACAGTTGCGCAACCTCAAAATTCAAGTGCGAATCATGAGCTTGCGCTGCGTGATAGCGAAATGCAAGGTCGAGGGAGACAGAGAGTAAACGTCCGGCGGCGAGGAAAGGGAAGAGCGAAAGTCGAAGAGCGAAACTCGAAAGTCAAAAAGCAAAAGGCGAAGGCCGCCCGTCCCTTTCCCTTCGCTTCGCGCAGGGTTACCAAGGCGGCCGCTATACAGGCAAATACCCGGCATGCGACGCGCTACAAAAGTTTGCCGAGACGAACAATACGCCCGCGCAAAACATCCGGCGCTAGTGGACCCACTTTACGCGGAGGGAATGATGCGTGATGTAATCCTGCAGATTAGCGAGGCAGAGAAGCAGTTCGAGGATTTTCTCGTTGTCGGAGGGATCGCGATCCATCTCGCTCTTTGCGAGAGCGTAGACGGTATTGGGGGCGTCGGCCAGGAGCCATGCCAGCATTTCTTCGTCGACCAAGCCCGCTTCGATGCAGCGAGCGCGCAATTGATCGGCGCGGTCGATTACCATCTCGACGAAATGATCGAGGCAGATGCCTTCGGCCGCGAGCGCCGGCAGGATTTCTTTCCCGCAACCGTCTATATCGCAACGCCGACCCATTCGCGTTTTCGCCTTCCTTGCCCATGACAAGAGAGGGGGCAAGGTGAAGCGGAATCATACTCCTGTTTGGGGTGTCGTGTGCGCGGGTGTGTTTGGAGAGCAAACAGACGCAGAAGGGTAATAGTTGAGAATCGAGACTCAAAAGCACGAAACGCGTCAAATTGACGGAGAGCGGCGGGCGGCGAAAAGAGCTTCGCCGCCTGCGGTTACAGTTGAAGATTCGCTTTGCGCTAGCGCGATTCGATGCGAATCGTGCCGGAGCTGGTGCGCAAATCGACAGTCGGGCCCCCGGAGCCGACCGTTGCGTGGATCTCGCGTGGATTGATCCTGCCTTGCAAAGTAATCGGGAACGTCGAATTGATGCTGCCGGAACTGGCGCGCGCGTACAGCTCGAAAGAAGCCTTCTGCGGAAGCTGGACCGTCAAATCGCCCGAGCCGGTGTGGAGAAGCCAATTGCCCGTCGGCGTGCCCTGCGCGCGAATATTTCCGCTGCCAGTGCCAACGTGGACGGCGCCCTTCACGCCATTGATTTCCACGGTGCCGGAGCCGCTCGACGCGTCCACGTCGCCCGAGCCTGTCTGCGAAAGAATAATGTCGCCGGAGCCGGTCGAGGCATGCATTCCGCCGGTTATGCCGTCCGCGTGAATCGTTCCGCTGCCGCTGGCGGCACGCACGTTGCCTTTCACGTTGGAAAGCGTAACGTCGCCCGAACCGGCCCGTGCGGTCGCGTCGTTGCCGATGCTGGAAAGTTTCACGTTGCCGGAACCGGTGGTGGATTCGACTGGCCCAGCCACGCCGTCGACCGTCTGGTTGCCGGAGCCTGTGGCGGAATGAAGGCGCGTCTGCGCGGGCACGGTGATTTCGTAGCTGATGGAAATATTGCGCAGCATTTCGCGGTCATTCGCATGGCCGATGGTGATGGTGTTGCCGTTCTGTTCGACGGGTGGATGCTGCTCGATGTACTGGATGCGCGATTCGGCGTCGCGTCCGGCGGAAAACCAGCCATCGTTGGCGTGGATGCGCGCGTGGACTTCCACTTTGCCGGAATCGCCGGTGCGCACGGTGATGTTTCCCGAGCCGGTGGTGACGTCCATGTCCACGGGCCCGCTTACGGTGAGAGTCTTGTCGAAATGGCCGTCAGCGGCCGCGCGTGCCGGCGCGGGAACCATTGCGGCTAGGATGGCAAGCGCGAAGGCCGCGCTCGCGAGTTGCAAATTTTTCGTCAGCCTCATATTCATAATCGGATTCACCCCTCTTGAATTTAATGGGCCTGTGTAAGCTACGAAAAAGAGCTGCTGAAAGTTCAGACGCGCGGCCAGGCCAAGGGTGAGCAGGAAGACGGTTTGTAGTCGAGAGTTGATAGTCGAGAGTCACACCGAAATCTCGATTGATTTAATCAAATTCGACTCTGAGTCAGGAATTGCGGCCGCAGCACTTTTTGTATTTTTTGCCGGAGCCGCAGGGACACAAATCATTCCGCCCAATTTTCGCGCCGGTGCGGACTTGCTTGGGCGCTTCCGCTTTTTCGGAGCCAGTCTGTAATTGCAAGTCCTGTTGCGCGCGGCGCTGACGGCGCTCGATTTGCCTAGCCTCTTCTTCCGGGCGCGCGGGCTGCATCAAGTACAGGAAGCGCACGGCTTCCGTGTCGATGCGTCCCATCATTTCCTCGAAAAGCTTGAAGCCTTCCTTTTTGAACTCGACGAGCGGATCCACCTGCCCGTAGCCGCGCAAGCCAATGCCTTCCTTCAAGTGATCGAGAGTGAGCAGGTGGTCTTTCCATTGCGCGTCAACGATATCGAGCATGATGTGGCGCTCAAGCCAGCGCATCATTTGCGCGCCGAATAATTTTTCCTTCTCCTCGTAACGCTGCTTCGCTTTCTCGATCAGCTCGTCGAGAAGAGTGTCGTGAGTCATCTGCAACGGGTCGATTCCGGCGGCTTTGATGTCGAGGCCGAATTGCTTGAGGACTTCGCCGGAAAGCTGCGCGACGTTCCACTGATCGGGATGCTGCTCGCGCGGGCAATAGGTGTCGACAAGATCGTTCATCAGGTCTTCGGTGAGCGCGAGGATGTCGTCCTTCTGGTCTTTTCCTTCGAGCACGGCGCGGCGGATGGAATAAATCGTTTCGCGCTGCTTGTTCATCACGTCGTCGTATTCCAGCAGGTGCTTGCGAGCCTCGAAGTTTTGCGCTTCGACGGATTTTTGCGCGTTTTCGATACGCTTCGAAATCAGGCGCGACTCAATGGGGATTCCTTCCTTCATTCCGAGCATGTACATGAATTTCTGCACTCGCTCGCCGCCGAAGATGCGGAGCAAATCGTCTTCAAGCGACAAATAAAATCGCGACGAGCCGGGGTCGCCCTGGCGTCCCGCACGTCCGCGCAACTGATTGTCGATGCGGCGCGCCTCGTGACGTTCCGTGCCGAGAATATGCAAACCGCCCATGGCGACAACTTCGTCGTGCTCTGTTTTGCACTGCTCGGCGTACTGGTCGTAAAGCGGCTTCCATTGCTCAAGAGGCACCTGAAAGATTTTGCCTTCCTGCTGGAACAGAACCATGGCCACATTGCCCGCGCCGTTTCCGCCAGCCGCCGCCTCTTGCGGAATTTCTTTAGGAGTTTCAGTCGCGCCGGGATGCTCGTCGCCATTGCCGATGACGGCGCTGGCGGGCGCGTACGGAATCGCAAGCTTATTCTTGAGGCAATAATCGCGCGTCATCGCTTCCGGATTGCCGCCAAGCAAAATGTCCGTGCCGCGGCCGGCCATGTTGGTCGAGACGGTGACAGCGCCCTTGCGTCCCGCCTGTGCGATGATTTTCGCTTCGCGCTCATGTTGCTTGGCGTTCAAGACTTGGTGCGGGATGCCGGATTGTTTCAAGTGCTCCGCAATTTTCTCGGACTTCTCGATTGATATGCTGCCGATGAGCACGGGCTGGCCGCTTTCGTGCAATTGGCGCACGCCGCTCGAGTACGTGCCGTCTTCCTGCATAATTCCATTCACCACCGCTTCGAGTTTTTCCGCTTCCGTGCGATAGACCACGTCGGGATTTTCGAGGCGAATCAGCGTGCGATTCGTCGGAATCACCACCACGTCGAGGCCGTAAATTTTATTGAACTCTTTCGCTTCCGTCTCGGCCGTACCCGTCATGCCCGAAAGTTTTTTGTACATGCGGAAATAATTCTGGAACGTGACGGTGGCGAGAGTCTGATTTTCGCGCTCGATTTTCACCGCTTCCTTGGCTTCGATAGCCTGATGCAAACCGTCGGACCAGCGCCGGCCGGGCATCTGGCGGCCCGTGAATTCGTCAACGATGACGACTTCGCCTTCTTTCACCACGTAATCCACGTCGCGCGTGTACAGGGAATGCGCGCGAAGCCCCTGATAGACGTGATGAATCAGTTCGAGGTTTTGCGGGTCGTACATGTTGGGCAAATCGAGCAGCCGCTCGCATTTCGCCACGCCTTCCTCGGTTAGCGTCGCGGTCTTGTGCTTTTCGTCGAGCGTGTAGTCAATCTCCTTGATGAGCTTGGGGATAATTTTGTCGATGCGGTAATACTTGTCGGTGGATTCCTCGGCGGGGCCGGAAATGATCAGCGGCGTGCGCGCCTCGTCAATCAAAATCGAATCGACTTCGTCGACGATCCCAAAATGGTGGCCGCGCTGGACGCAATCCGCGAGATCGTACTTCATGTTGTCGCGCAGATAATCGAAGCCGAATTCGTTGTTGGTGCCGTAGGTGATGTCTGCGGCGTAGGCGGCGCGGCGCTGCACGTCGTCAAGATCATGGACGATGACGCCGACGGTAAGGCCGAGCGTTTTATAAATGGGACTCATCCACTCCGCGTCGCGTCGGGCGAGATAATCGTTGACGGTGACGATGTGGACACCGCGTCCCGCGAGTGCGTTCAAATAGGCGGGAAGCGTGGCAACCAGCGTTTTTCCTTCGCCGGTTTTCATCTCCGCGATTTTTCCGTCATGCAGCACCATTCCGCCGATCAACTGCACGTCGAAATGCCGCATGCCGAGTTTGCGGCGGCCCACTTCGCGCGCCAGGGCAAACGCGGGCACAAGGACCGGCGCAAAAGCCTCCTGCATTTTCGCGCGGTATTCGGGGTCTTTTATGTCCACGCCTTCGAGCTTCGACGTGACCTGCATCTTCATTTCCGCGGTCTTGATGCGGAAGTCGTCGTCGGCGAGCTTCTGCATCTCGGGTTCGAGCGCATTGATCTGCGCAACCAGAGGCTCGAGCTTCTTGATATCGCGCTCGTGTTTGGTCCCGACGAAAAACGCAATTATATTTTCAACAAACCTATCGGCATCCATGCTTTGGTGTTGGATGCTTGCTTCTGAGCAAGCGTCGCAAGCCTCTCTTGTGGCCGTCTCGGGAGTAATGCAATGGGTAAGGAGCGTTCCACCGGAACGTTCCCCTTGTTTCGCCCCGCACGCTCCATTCTATCCTGTTCGCCGCACTCGGCGCAAAGCGGAGCGGATTCATGGTTCCTGAACTATCCTGCGTACCTCGTCCTGACTGTCGAGCTCAGGGACCACGACTTCGACTCGCGCTTGATTCATGGAGTGAAGCAGCTCCTCGATTTTTTCGGGGCTCATTCGCGTCTGCAGAACGGAGCCGCCTCCAAAGACAATACAGAGCAGTGTCTTGCGCACGAAACGTTTGATGGACACTTGTCCTCCGGACAGATGAACGTTTGCCGGAATCTGCAGACAAACGCAGATCGATTGGCAACCCGAATGTGCAAAATGGCCCGCCGAACGGCGGTACTCGTGTGAGAGTTATCGGACCGGAGGAGGTCGCGCCGAAAATATGGGCAGCAGAGGGGACTGCAGTGAATCGCAGAGCTCTTCAATGCTGCGTATCTCGAAAACGACAACGGCAGCAAAGAAGAACCAGAGCGGAACGAGGACGGCTAAAAGCAACGGAGCGGAGGTCAGCGTCAACACGGAGAATAACAATGCCGCCACGCACAAGATGACCAGAAACCTGAAGCGAGAGGTCTTCATGATTTTTTCATTATACTCCCCAAGGCAACGACTTTGGTGGATGACCGAATTTCGGTGGCGTCCGGGTATGCCGATCGGTGATGTGGTCGAGGACCGGTCTCAACGGTGGTACACCACCTGGCAGGTTTTCACATAAGCACGTCGACTCTCATCGTATTGGGCATGGTCGTTTTTGCCGTAATGGAGGCACTAATCGCTCAGGTCTGGGCTCGTTACGCTGCTGGGCAGGGCCCACCCCCCCCATGGCTTATGATCTTGCGACGCCGGATTTACGGCGAGCGTAAACATCCACGCAATTGATTGACCCCAATCTCGCCTCAAGTTAGGACACCACCCGAATTTTGGGTGCTTTGGTTGGGTT